>JAESGW010000174.1_pt1 | contig 124439 bp, 110 predicted proteins | sample 9269791 | NCBI WGS metagenome assembly JAESGW01 (sample SAMN16773120, study PRJNA677053) | algae metagenome | isolation source: Aphanocapsa lilacina HA4352-LM1 and co-occurring heterotrophs from near cave... | place: USA: Maniniholo cave, near Haena, Kauai, HI | collected 2009-07-28
GATCGAGCGTGACGATCTCAAGTGCGGTTTGTTCAGGGCCGGCTCGCTTCAACATCACCCACTGAATCACAAACCCCCAACTCTCGCCAGGGGTTTGTCAGCAGTCTGAGCCCGCCATCCGGCGGGCTTTTTTTGTTTGGGCGCGCGGCAGGTATTCTCCCGCACACGGAGAGCAGGCAAAAGCTCTCAAACGTGCTGACCGCCGTTGATATGGATTTCAGAGCCCGTGACATAGGAGGCCTGGCCCGAGCACAGGAAATAGATGATGTCGGCGACTTCCGACGTCAGGCCGAGCCGGCGCATCGGGATCGTCTCGACGATCTTGTCGGTCCCCGGCGACAGGATGGCAGTGTCGATCTCGCCGGGCGCAATGGCGTTGACACGGATGCCGTGCGGGCCGAAGTCGGCGGCCATCTCGCGGGTCAGCGCGCCAAGTGCTGCCTTGGACGTGGCATAGGCCGTGCCGGCAAAGGGATGGACGCGGGTGCCGGCGATTGAGGTCACGTTGACCACCGAGCCCTTGGCCGCCGCCAGTTCCTTGAACAGGCCGCGCGCCAGCATGATCGGCGCCAGGAAATTGACCTGGAACACGTCGCGCCAGACGTGCATCGGCGTGTCGATCGAGTTCATCCGACCGCCGCCCTTGTGCTTGGGCGAGATGCCGGCGTTGTTGACGAGCGCATGCAGCAGTCCGCCTTCCTTCTCCAGCCGCTGGCGGATTTCGGAAACGGCGCTGCCGACATCACCCTGGTCGGCGAGGTCGACCTTGATGTGATCGTCCGGACCGGCCGGCCACGGGCAATCGTCTGAAAATGCCTGGCGCGAACAGGTGATGACGCGCCAGCCCTCGCGCGAAAAGCGCTTCACCGTCGCATGGCCGATGCCGCGGCTGGCTCCGGTCAAAACGATCGTCTTTCGCCCTTCGGTCTTCTCGGCCATCACATCCTCATTTTAAGCTTACAGCTTATGTAGCGGATGCACCTTGCCATTGCGAGGGGGCGCGGCTCTCGGCCGCGCTCGGCAGAGGCCTCGCGGCTTGACCGCGCCGGCCTGACGGGCGACTTCTAGGCCCCATGTCCATGACCTCGCGACGAGGAGACTGTCCGTGCAATTTACTGAAATCGGCGGCATCACGCTGCATCACCAGCTGATCGGCGGGCCTGCCAACAAGCCGGTCTTCGTCTTCGTCAATTCGCTCGGCACCGACTTCCGCATCTGGCGTGACGTCATCATCCGCTTTGCCGGCGACTTCCCGATCGTCACCTACGACAAGCGCGGCCACGGCCTCTCCGATGTCGGTACGTCGCCATATCGGATGGACGATCACATCGGCGACCTCGAAGGGCTGCTCGATCATCTCAACGTCAAGGACGCCATCATCTGCGGGCTGTCGGTCGGCGGCATGATCGCGCAAGGCCTTTACGCCAGGCGGCCCGACCTGGTGCGGGCGCTCGTGCTCTGCGACACCGCCCACAAGATCGGCACGGCAGAGCTGTGGAACAGCCGCATCGCCGCCGTCGAAAAGGATGGCATCGCGGCGATCACGGGCGACATTCTGCAGCGCTGGTTCACGCCCGACTTCCACGCGCAGCGCAAAGCCGACCTCACCGGATACCGCAACATGCTGACGCGCCAGCCTGTCGTCGGCTATGCCGGCACCTGTGCTGCCCTGCGCGATGCCGACTACACCGAGGCGGCCAAGGCGATTGCTGTGCCGACGCTCTGCGTCGTCGGCGATCATGACGGCTCGACGCCGCCGGCGCTGGTGCGCGCGCTGGCCGATCTCATCCCCGGCTCTCGCTTCAAGATCATCGACGGCGCCGGCCACATCCCTTGCGTCGAGAAGCCGGAAGAACTGACCGCTCTCATCAAGAACTTCGTCGCCCAACTGCCGCCGCAATAGGCTGGCTGCCACCGGTGGCGCCTACGCCGCCGGTGGTTCCATCGCTTCGGTCGTGGCGCTGCCGGCCTCGTCCGGCTCCTTGAGCCTGAACCAGGCGACATAGAGTGCCGGCAAAAACAGCAGGGTAATTGCCGTGCCGGCCAGAATGCCGCCCATCATCGCATAGGCCATGGGCGCCCAGAACACCTCGCGGGCGATCGGGATCAGCGCCAGCGATGCTGCCGCCGCCGTCAACGCAATCGGCCGCATGCGGTGCTCGGAGGCCTCGATCACCGCATGCCACCGGTCGGTACCCGTGGCGATCAGCTCCTCGATCTGGACGATCAGGATCACCGAATTGCGGATCAGGATGCCGACCAGCGCCAGCACGCCGAGGATGGCGACGAAGCCGAGCGGCTGGCCCGTCGGCACGAGTGCCGCGACCACGCCGATCAAGCCGAGCGGCGCGACAGCCACCACCAGGAACAGCCGCTGGAAGCTTTGCAGCTGCAGCATCAGCACGGTTGCCATGATGAACAGCATAAGCGGCACCACGGCGATGATCGGCCCTTGGCTGTTGGCGCTTTCCTCGACCGAACCGCCGGTTACGACAGTGTAGCCGTCGGGCAACTTGGCCGCGAAGTCGTCGATCGCTGGCTTGAGTTCGGCGACGACGGTGTCGGGCAGGGCGCTGCCGACCATGCCCGCCTTGACGGTGATGGTGGGCAGGCGGCTGCGGCGCCAGACCGTCGGCTGCTCGATCTCGTAGCGGAAGTCGGCCACCGTCGCGAGCGGGATGGATTCGCCGCCTCCGGTGGGTATCTGCAGGTTGCGCAGCGTTTCGATCGAGCCGCGTTCGGCATCCTGCGCCCGCACCACGACATTGATCAGATATGTGGCGTCGCGCACCTGGGTGATTGCCACGCCGCCGACAACGCTGTTCATGGCGCTGGCGATGTCCTCGGAGGTGATGCCGAGCTGCCGTGCCTTGTCCTGTAGCACCTCGACCTTCAGCACGCGCTCCGGCTCGTTCCAGTCGAAGCTTGGCGCCTGCAGCTTGGGATTGGCCGAAATGACGCCCGCCAGCTGCTGTGACAGCGCCCGCACCGTCTGCACCTCCGGGCCGCTGATGCGATACTGCACCGGCCGGCCCACAGGCGGGCCGAGCTCCAGCGTCTTGACGTAGGTGTCGGTTCCGACGAACTGCTCGCGCAGGATCTTTTCGATCGCCGGCTGCACCCGGTGCCGTGCTTCGAGGTCCTTGGTTACGATCACCGTCTGGCCGAAATAGGGATTGGCCGGCTGCACGTCATAGGCCAGCACGAAGCGCACCGCGCCCTGTCCGATATAGGAGCTCCAGTGGTCGATGTCGGCATTGCCCTTCAGCGCGATCTCCTCGAAGCGCTCGATCTGGGCACGTGTCTCGGCAATCGAGCTGTTCTGCGGCAGGTTCCAGTCGACGATCAGTTCGGGCCGGTCCGACGGCGGGAAGAACTGTTGCTGCACGAAAGTCAGCCCCACCACCGACAGCACGAAGGCGACGACGGTGGCGATGATGGTCAGCCAGTGGCGGCGCACGGCAAGCCGCAACAGGCGCGAGAAGCCCGCCGCAAAGCGGCCCGGCCGCTCGTCGTGTTTTTTCATCGTCGCCGGCAAGAGCGTGACGCCGAGCAGGGGCGCAAACAGCACCGCCACGATCCAAGACAGCAGCAGCGAAACGGCGATGACGACGAACAGCGTGTAGGTGTATTCGCCGGCCTGGCTGCTGTTGAGGCCGATGGGGATGAAGCCTGCGACCGTCACCAGCGTGCCGGTCAGCATCGGAAACGCAGTTGACGTGTAGACATAGGTCGCGGCTTTGCGGAGCGAGTCGCCGACCTCCAGCCGGGCCACCATCATCTCGACGGCAATCATCGCGTCGTCGACGAGCAGGCCGAGCGCGATGATCAGCGCTCCGAGCGAAATGCGCTGCAGCGAGATGCCCATATAGGCCATGACCAGGAAGGTGATGGCCAGCACCAGCGGGATCGACAGCGCCACCACGAAGCCGGCACGCATGCCCAGGCTGATGAAGGACACGGCGAGCACGATGGCCACCGCCTCGAACAGCGCGCGGGTGAAGCCCGACACGGCATGCTCGACGATGACCGGCTGGTCGGCGACCTGGTGCACGCCGACGCCGACCGGCAACTCACCGGTGACCTGCCCCATCAGCGCCTTCAACGCGTCGCCGAACTCAAGCAGGTTGGCGTTCGGCTTCATGCCGATGGCGAGACCGATCGCCGGTTCGCCATTGACGCGGAACAGGGCCGTCGGCGGATCGACGTAGCCGCGGCTGATGGTGGCGACGTCGCTCAGCCGGAAGAAGCGATCATTGACCCTGAGGTTGATCGCCCTGAGGCTTTCCTCCGAGGTAAACTGGCCGCCGACGCGCACCGCGATGCGCTCCGGTCCGGCCTGGATGACACCCGACGGCGACACCGCGTTCTGCGCCTGCAGGCTGGCGACGACGGCCTGCTGGTTGAGGCCCAGAGCCGCGATCTGGCGCGTCGAGAATTCGAGATAGATGACCTCGTCCTGCGCGCCGATGAGCTCGACCTTGCCGGCATTGGGAATGGTCAGGATGCGCGTGCGCACCATCTCGACATAGTCGCGCAGCTGGCGCATCGACAGCCCGTCCGAGGTGAAGGCATAGATGTTGCCGAACACGTCGCCGAAGCGGTCGTTGAAGAACGGTCCTTGCACCCCTTGCGGGAAATTGGGCCGGAGGTCGTTGACCATGTTGCGGACCTGCACCCAGGTCGGGGCCACGTCGCGCGCCTTGGTGGTCGGCTTGAGATTGACGAAGATGATCGTCTGGCCGGCGGTCGTCACGCTGCGGCTGAAATCGAGGCTCTCCAGTTCCTCGAGCTTCTTTTCGATCCTGTCGGTCACCTGCCGCGTCGTTTCGTCGACCGAGGCTCCCGGCCAGTTGGCCTGGATCAGCATCGTCTTGATGGTGAAGCTCGGGTCTTCCTCGCGGCCGAGATTGAGATAGGCGAAGACGCCCGCCACGGTGAAGATCAGCATGAAGTACCAGACCAGGGAGCGGTGGTTCAGCGCCCAGTCGGAAAGATTGAAACCCTTCACCTACGCCCCCTCTGGAATTCTGACCTTCTGGCCCTCGGCGAGGCTGCGCACGCCGGCAGTCACCACGCGCGTGCCGGCGCCGATGCCGCCGGCGGTAAAGCTCGCACCGTCCTTTGCCTTGACCTCGACAGGCTGCAGGCTGACGGTCGAAGCATTGGGGTCGACGACCCAGACGAAGCTCTTGCCGTCCTTTTCCAGCAAGGCCGTCAGCGGCAGGTCGATCGCAGCGTCTGCCTTCGACGGCTGTGTCGCCGTCACCGTCGAGCCGAGCCGAAAGGCCGTCGGCGGAGCGCTCAACGCCAGCCGCACCCGCCGCGTTCGCGTCGCAGCATCGGCCTGCGGCGCGATTTCGCGGACATGTGCCTTGGCCCGCAGCGACGGCAGCATCTGCAACGCCACCTCGAACTCGTCGCCGTCGCGCAGGCTGATCGCCATCTGGTCGGGAACGTCGACGACGGCCTCGCGCGCATCCGAGCGTGCCACCGTCACCACCATCTGTCCCGGAGAGACTGTCTGGCCGACCTCGGCGCCGACCGCGGTGACGATGCCATCGAAGTCGGAAAACAGTCGGGCATAACCGAGTTGCTCCTCCGACTTGGCCAGTGCCGCGCGCGTGCGCTCGACATTGGCCGCAGCGGAATCCAGCGCCTGTTTCGCGGAATCATAGACTGCCTGCGAGGTGTTGGATTCGGCCAGCAGGCTGCGCTGCCGTTCCTCGCTGGCGGCGGCATTGGCGAACTGCGCCTCCGCCGTCGTCAGGTCGGCGCGCGCTGCCTGCGATGCGAGCTCCAGCGCCAGCGGGTCGATCGCGGCAAGCGTCTCGCCCTTGGTCACCATGTCACCGACGCCGACATCGCGCGTCACAAGCCGCCCGAGCAGGCGGAAGGCGAGGTCGGCGGAGAATTCAGGCTGTATCGTTCCGGCAAAGCCCTGCGCGGTCGGGCCGTGCGGCTCGACGACAGTCGACAGCACCGGGCGGATGACTTCGGGAGGGGGCGCTTTTTCCTCGCTGCAGGCCGCAAGCGCGAGCAACGGCACGAAAGCAAGCAAGCTTGTCCTGGAGATCATGGCGCCACCTCCACCACCTGGCCGGGACTAAGCAATTGTCCGCCCTGGGCGACAACCGATTGTCCGACCTCCAGTCCATTGGCCACGACGACGACACCCGAGGCAAAGGACTGCACTTCGATCGCCGCCAGCGCCACAGCCTTGGTCGCGGGGTCGATGGTCCAGACCGCCGGCCTTCCCGTATCCGACATCAGCGCCTGCCATGGCAGCACGATGGCCGGCTGGGGCTTCGACACGATTGTGCCTGTTATCGCGGCACCCAGCGGCATCTCGGTGGGCGTGTTTGGCACCATCACCTTGACCCGGATCGAGCCCGATGCCGGATCGACCGCAGGCGACACCTCGCGCACCTGTCCCGGGGCTTTGATGCGCGGGTCAGAAATCAGCGCGATCATCACGTCGGGTGCCACCGGGTTGCGCGCCACCAGCGCCTCGTCGACATTGAACACGGCGTCGCGGTCTCCGTCCTCGGCAATGGTGAACACCGTCTGCGCCGCCTGCACGACCTGGCCAACCTCGATCGTCCGTGCCGTCACCACGCCGTCGGCGCTGGCCTTCAGTTCGGTATAGGTCAGCCGGTCTTCGGCATTGCTCATCTGGCTCTGTGCCGATTCCACACCGCTTTGGGCGACGCGTTGCGCCTGGTCTGCCTGGTCGTAATCGCGCCGCGTCGTGAAGCCCTGGGCAAGCAGCGTCTTCTGCCGTTCGAATGCGGCGGCGGCCTGCTTGAGCTGCGCCTGCGCGGCATAGAGGCTGGCCTGCGCCGCCCGCACGTCCGACTGCTGCTCCTGCGGGTCGAGCTTCGCCAGCACCTGGCCCTTGGTCACGCGCTGGCCGATGTCGACACTGCGCTCGGCGACCCGGCCGCCGACCTGGAATGACAGGTTGTTCAGCGTCCGCGCGGCAATGACGCCGGTCAGCGATGTCGATGGTGCATAGTCGGTCAGTTTGACCTCGACGGAGCGCACCACGATCGGCTGCCGTTCCGCCGTTTCCTGTTTCTGGCAGGCCGGAAGCGGCAACAGAAGGCAAAGCGCGAGGGCGGTGAGGTGTCGTCTGGGTGGCGCGCATGCCGATATCTTGCCCGGCATGCCTGCGGTGATCGGGTTCGTGGATCGCATCTGCCCCCCCAAATCGCTTCGTCAACAAGCTACGATGCAACTGGCAATCGGGCAACGCCCAGCAAACCTGCCGGTATCGTGATGCGACAGGGCGAGTACGTGGCGCACAGCACACGTTGCCACGGAACCCGAGCTATTCCGGAGCGTTGTTGGACGCAATCAACTCGGAGGATCGCCATGGATCGTATGCTCTTCGACAGCCCTGTACAGATCCGCATCGGGACGGAAAGCACCCAGCGCGAGGTGACGACCGTCAAGGGCGCCTACGAAGCGCTCGTCGACTGGCCGCATGCCAAGCGCAGCGGTCCGCTCTACCGCGAGGCGGTCGAAACCGTATCCGCAGCCCTTGCCGGCACCCGCACGCGCGAGGCTGCCAAACGGGCCTTTATCGCCGCTGCCGACGAAATCGGCATCAGGATCTGAGCTTGTCGGCCATCGGGCGGAGGGGCGGCCGTTCGCCGGGCGGCGAACGGCGCAAGACTCTATTGCCGGCGAAAATGGGCAGGACATCTCAGTCACGCACGGTTTGCCGGAATAAATTAACTCTACAGAAGTGATAGAATTAACATTCTGAATGGGCATCGTCATTCAACCCCGGCCGCGGCATCTTCAATCCCGTACTGGAATTTCTGCGACCGATCCCGCTGCTCGCCTATCTGCCGCCAGTGATCATCTGGTTCGGCATCGGCGAACAGGCCAAGGTGCTGGTCATCGCAATTGCCATGGTGGCGCCGATCGCGCTGTCGACGGCCTCCGGCGTGCGCGGTGTGCAGCAGGATCGCCTCAACGCCGCGCGCTCGCTTGGCGCCACGCGCCGGCAGGTCATCCGTTTCGTCGTCTTGCCCAGCGCGCTGCCGTCGATCCTCACCGGCCTGCGCATCGCGCTGGGCGCCGGCTGGACCACTTTGGTCGCCGCAGAACTGGTGGCTGCGACGCGCGGCCTCGGTTTCATGATCCAGTCGGCGACTCAGTTCCTCGTCACCGACGTCGTCGTGATGGGTATTCTTGTCATCGCCGCGGTCACCTTCATGTTCGAATTCGGCCTGCGTTTTGTCGAACGTAGGCTTGTGCCCTGGGCCGGCCGCGAGTAGCGGTCGGCCGAGGCTGCGGCCCGGCACTTATGCCCGCATGGTTTCGCGCATGGCGCTGCGTCCGCGCAGCATGGGTAGCCCCAGCGTCACCAGCACGAAGCCGGCTGTCACGACCTTGAGGTCGCTTGGCTGCAGCCCGATCGACAATGCCAGCGACACGAGCTGATAATAGACCATTGCACCGACGACAGGCGCCAGCAATTGCCGGGTGACGGTCTGCCGTCCGGTGATCGTTTCGCCGATGACCAGCGAGGCGAGACCGTTGATCAGGATGCCGGTGCCCATGCCAACGTCGGCATAGCCCTGCAACTGCACGATGAGCGCGCCGCCAAGCGCGGTCAGGCCAGAGGCGACACCCAGGCCGACGATCGTGTATGTCCAGATGCTGATGCCGAGCGATGGCGCCAGCTCCGGATTGATGCCGATGACGCGCAACGCCGCTCCTGCCTGCGTGGCCAGGTACCAGCGCAATGCGGCCAGGGCCACGACGATCAGCACGGCGAATGTGGCGACTTGCAGCCGAACGTCGGTCAGGATGGCCGGGTTGATCTGGGTAAAGATGTTGTCGGTGTTGAACAAGGCGATGTTCGAGCGGCCGAGAACGCGCATGTTCGCGCTGTAGAGTGCCGTGAAGACCAGGATGCCGGCCAGCAGCGAATTGATGCGAAAGCGCAGATGCACCAGCGCGGTCGCCGCGCCGGCTCCGACACCAGCGAGCATCGCGACAACGGTTGCCAAGAGCGGCGGATATCCGGCCAGCAAAAGTGTGGCGCAGACGCAGCCGCCAAGCGGAAACGCACCTTCGCTGGTCAGATCAGGAAAGCTCAGCAAACGGAACGGGATCATGATGCCGAGCACCAGGAACGAATAGATGAGGCTTTGCGAGAGCGTCACCGGCACGAGATTGAGATAGGCGTGGATCACGTCCATTGGTCAGGTTCCGAGCAGCATGCGATCGTTTTCGATTCTGAACTTCTCGACGAGATCGGCAGGTGTGAGTCTTGCCTTCTCGGTGCCGCCGATGTCGTCGCGGATGCGGCCGGCGTCCATCATGACGAGCCGGTTACCGGTCTCGATCGCCTGGCGCATGTTGTGAGTGACCATCAGCGTGGTCAGCGACTGCTCGGCGACGATCCGCAAGGTCGTCGCCATGATCAGCTCGGCGGTGCGCGGATCCAATGCTGCCGTATGCTCGTCGAGCAACAGCAGCGAGGGGCGCGACAACGATGCCATGATCAGGGACAAGGCCTGGCGTTGCCCGCCGGAGAGCTGGGCCACCGGCGTCGACAACCGGTCTTCCATGCCGAGCGCCAGGCCGGCGAGCAGCGCCCGATAGCGGTCACGCTTGGCGCCGTCGAGATGGCGCGCGAAGCCTCTGCGCTGCCCGCGCTGTTCGGCGAGCGCCAGGTTCTCCTCGATGGTCATGGCCGCTGCAGTGCCAATCATCGGGTCCTGGAAGACCCGCGCGATCATGCCGGCCCGGCGATGTGCTGCAAGGCGGGTGATGTCCCGGCCGTCCAGGGCAATCGAGCCGCCATCCGGCTCGATTGCGCCGGCGATGGTGTTGAGCAGCGTCGATTTGCCGGCGCCGTTGGAACCGATGATCACGACGAAGTCGCTGCGATTGAGCGCAAGGTCCACCCCGTTCAACGCCGGTCGCGCTCCGGCAAGGCCGGCGTTGAAGGTCTTGCGCAGGTCCGCGCAGACGAGCAGGGGCATGCTCACCGCTGTCACTTGAGCAGCCATGGACTGTCCTTGAGTGCTTCCGGAACCGTCAGGCCGACGGCTGCGAGGCCCTTGGGGCTGACATAAGCGTCGAAGTCTTCGCCCTTGGGAACATAGGGCGCGATGTCGGCCGGCTTCTCGCCCTTGAGGATCCGGTCGGCGATGTCGGCGGCATGCTCGCCATTCTTGCGATAGGAGATGGCGTGGAAACCGGCGAGCTGATCCTTGAGGTCAGGGGCGTAGACTGAGTTGAACAGCGGCAGCTTGATCCTCTGCGCCACCTGGGCAACGACCGGTACCGAGGTCTGCACCACATTGGACTGGATGAGGAAGATGGCGTCCACCTGTCCGGCGAAGGTCTGGACACGCTGGGGCAGGTCGTTGGGGTTGTCGACCGGCACGCCGACGATTTCGATCCCGGCCTTTGCGGCCGCCTTGTGGATCAGCTCCATATTGGAGGTGTCGTTGTCTTCGCCCGGATTGAACAGGGTCCCGACCTTCTTGACCTCGGGCAACACCTTCTTGAGGTAGTCGAAGGAAGCATCGAAGTCGGGCAGCATCGACGCGCCGGTGCTCCAGCCCGAGCCGTGCTGCCAATCCGGCACGATGCCCGCCACGACCGGGTCGACGACCGCGCCGAACACGACCGGGATCGACTTGTCGGTAATGCCGCGCACCGCCGCCTGGTTGAGGCCGGTGGTGATGGCGAGGATCAGCGCCGGATGCTTGGCTTCCACCTGCTGCAGGATCTGGGGAACGAGGCTGCGGTCGAAATTGGCGTGCTGGAAGCCGTAGGTGACGTCCTTGCCTTCGACGTAGCCCAATTCGCTCATCCGGGCCTTGAAGCCTTCGGCGACCTGGTTGAGCGCCGGGTGCTCGCCGAAGCTGGCGATCTCGACCAGTTTCGGGTCAGCCAGGGCTGCGCCATTCGCGGCGGTGAGCAAGGCTGCAGCGAGCAGCCACTTCATCAATTTCACGACACGCTCCTAAGGTTGGGATTACACGATGGAGGGACGCCAGTTCTGTTCGGCGACCCGCAGGAAATTCTCGCCCAGCACGCCAAGTATGGCCGTCTCCGAATAGCCATGGCGTTCCAGCGCTTCGACCAGTTCGGGCAGGACTTCGGGTTTGACATCGGCCCACGGCGGGCGCGGATAGCCGCGCAACGCCATCATCGGACCGGAGTCGTAGAGCTTGGTCATGAAGGGCTGGTAGAAAACGGTGTCGAGGCCGAGGCCGACATATTCGGGCCCGACGAGCTGGGCGACGTAATCGATATGGCGCATCAGCGCCGGAACGTCGGAACGGTTGTCGTCGGTCAGGAAGGCGCCGATGGAGTTGATGCCGACCACGCCGCCTCGGCGGGCGAGCGCCTTGATCTGGACGTCGTCGATGTTGCGCTCGTGGTTCTTCAGCGCACGTACGCTCGAATGCGAGAACACCACCGGCTTTTCCGATAGCTCGATGATGTCGAGCGACGTGTTGATGCCGGCATGGCTTGCGTCGAGCATCATGCCGACGCGGTTGGCCTCGGTCACGAAGGCACGGCCCAGCATGGAAAGCCCGGCATCCGAGGGCTCATGGCAGCCGTCGCCAAGCGGGTTGCGGGTGTTGTAGGCGACGATCATCCAGCGGATTCCAAGCCGGTACCAGCTGTCGATCATCGCTGGCTCGTGCGCGGCCGGGCCGGCCCCTTGCAGATGCAGGCCGATCGCCATCTTGCCTGACTGCTTGGCCGCGCGGATGTCGGCCACGGTTTCGATGAGCTGGTAATCGTGAGCGCGTTGCTCGAACCAGCGCCTTTGTTGGGAGAGATGCCGGAACGTCGGCTCCGGTCGGTCCCAGTCGGCGCCGATTGTGAGCGAGAGGAAGGAGAACCCCGCGTCGCGATAGCGGACCAGCATGTCGGGTCCTTCATCGAGACATTCGGGAGTCCAGCCCACGGCACTTTCCCAGACGACAGCCTTGGCGATGAGGTTGTTGGCTGAAACAGTCACGTCGTCTGCACCCGCTGAGCAATGAAATCCAAGCGGTCAGCTAATCGGCAATCTCGTCGTTGCGCTATTGCCCGGAATGGGTTTGATTGTTTCATACTTGAACCAATCAAGGCTCCGTCATGCCGACAACGCCCGATCCGTTCGACCTGATGATCTTTGCGCGCGTTGCGGAAACGGGCAGCTTCAGCGCCGCGGCCGAACGGCTTGGTCTGCCGAAGTCGACGGTGTCGCGGCGCATCACCGTCCTCGAAGCGCAGTTGGGCGAGCGCCTGCTCCAGCGCAGCACGCGGCGCAATTTCCTGACCGAGATGGGCCAGCGCATTCTCATTCCCGCCGAACAGATCATCCACGAGGTGGATGCCGTCATGGCCGTCGCCGAACACCGGCAGGTGACCCCGTCGGGGCGGCTGCGTGTCTCCGTCCCCGGCGACCTTGCCGCAATCTCGCTCGCACCGATGCTGGCTGAATTCAGCAAGGCATATGGCGAAATCCAGCTCGAACTGGATCTGTCGCCTCGTTATGTCGACGTCATTGCCGACGGTTTCGATCTCGCCATACGGATCGGTGGCGAAGCGCAGGACCTGAGGTTGACCACCCGGCATCTGGTCGACCTCGGCATCGGTCTTTATGCCTCGCCGCAGTACAGGGATCGCGCCGGCCAGCCCGATGCGCCCGAGGCCCTCGCACATCATGACGTGCTGGTGCTGCTCGCCGATGGCGTTCCGGTCAACTGGGTGCTGAACAAGGATGCCCAGTCGGTTGCCGCCGACATGTCGGGGCGGCGGGTCTGCGCGAATTCTTACGAGCTGCTGTTCCGCATGGCGCGTTCCGGCGCCGGCATTACGGCGATGCCCGATCTTTTCGCGCGGCCTTACCTGGCAAGCGGCGAACTCGTCCGCATCCTGCCGGCATGGAGTCTTGCCCCGGCCATGGTGCGCGCCGTCTTTCCGAGCAGGCAACTGATGCCGCGCAAGACGCGGGTCTTCCTCGATGCGCTTTTGGGCCATCTCAAGCCGCGTCCGCTGAGGACGGCGCAGCCACTGCCAGCCTAGTCGGCGATCGCCGGCAGTGTCGGCGGCGTCGCAACAAGCCGTCTGCGTGCCGAAGACGATGGCGTCATAGTCGGCAAGTTCGCTTGGTATGGCCAGGGGTGCCGGATGCCCGCCTTGAGCAGCATCGTTGCTTCGTCCATCAGCTAGGGAACGCGGCAGCACCAGGATCTTGGACGTGGGGATCTCCTTCTGCCGGCCGCCGCCGGAAGTGAAAAGGTTGCTGACTGTCTCGAGGGAGACGCCGCCTGAAGGCGGCGCATTTGTTCAGGCAGTGGCGAGCCTGGCTGGAGCCGGCTTTGCCTGCTGGGCGCGCTGGCTGAGCCAGACGCTGCCGAGCACCACGACCATGCCGAGGATCTGCGCTGCGCTGAGCGACTGGCCGAGCACCGACCAGCCGAGGATCACGGCGGTCATCGGGCTGAGAAAGCCGAGCGGTGAGACGACTGATGGTTCCAGCCTGGCGATGCCACGGAACCACAGGATGTAGGTCAGTGCCGCGCCGATCAGGCCAAGCCAGGCGAGGCCGAGCAGGTTGGGCATCGTCAGCGACGGCAGCGACGGCTCCTGCAGCAGCGCCACCGGGAGGAGCAGCAGACCGCCAGCCGTCAGTTGCCATGCAGTGAAGGTCAGCGGTGTGACTGGCGGCTGCCAGCGCCGGCTGAGCACCGTGCCGGCGGCCATCGACACGGCACCGGCGAGGCCGGCAGCGATGCCGATGGGGTCGAGTGCCGCGTGCGGCGTCAGGATCAGCAGCGCCACGCCGGCCATGCCGGCAAGGGCAGCCACGATCGACAGCGGGCGGATCGGCGAGCCGAGCAAGGCGCGTGCGAGCAGGATGACGATCAGCGGCTGGATCGCGCCGACGGTTGCCGCGACGCCGCCCGGCAGCCGGTAAGCGGCAACGAACAGCAGCCACCAGAAGACCGAGAAGTTGAGCGCGCCGAGCACCAGCACGCGGGCCCACCAGATGCCCTGCGGGAACTGCCGGACGAGCAGCAGTAGCAGCAGGCCGGCTGGAAGCGCCCTCAGCATGGCAACCGTCAGCGGGTAGCCGGCGGGCAGGAACTCAGTCGTCACGATATAGGTGCTGCCCCAGATCGCGGGGGCGATTGCAGTCAGCAGCAGGTCGGTGTTGCGCGTCGTCATGGCTGCATCTCTCTTTACATCGAGTATCTTGATCTCAAGATAATCCATATTCTCTTGACGTCAAGAGAAATAATCGGAATGGTGGGCCATGGATCAGGTTGACGACATTCTTGCCCAGTGGAACCGCGAACGGCCCGACCTCGACGTCGCGCCGATGGGGCTTATCGGCCGCGCCAACAGGGTGTCGCAGCATCTCGGCCGCGAGATGGAGAAGACCTTTGCAGCGCATGGGCTGAACTTCGCCAGCTTCGACGTGCTGGCGACGCTGCGTCGTTCGGGGCCGCCTTATGCGCTGTCACCTGGCGATCTCTCGGCGACGATGATGATCACCTCGGGCACCATGACCAACCGCGTCGACCAGCTGGAAAAGGCAGGCCTCGTCGAGCGTCGGCTCAACCCCGACGACCGCCGCAGTTTCATCGTCTCCCTGACCGACAAGGGCTTCGCCACCATCGACGCCGCCGTCACCGACCATGTCGCGACGCAGACGCGCATCGTTTCGATGCTGACCAAGGAGGAGCGGGTGGCGCTCGACGCGCTCCTCAGCAAGTTTTTGGTCGGATTCGAGAGCGTGTGACTTTGGCTACGGCCAGCTGGGAATTACCCCTCCCCACAAGGGGGTGGGAGACCAGCGTGCCGCCACGACATCTCGCCGTCTCGGGCAGGATTTGGCGGTTCACCCCGCCAGCGCCTGCTCCAGGTCGGCGATCAGGTCATCGCCATCCTCGATGCCCGCCGACAGCCGCACCAGCGAATCCGAGATGCCGATCGCGGCGCGCTTCTCGGCCGGGATCGAGCCGTGCGTCATCAGCGCCGGGTGCTCGATCAGGCTTTCGACGCCACCGAGGCTTTCTGCCAGCGTGAACAGCTGCGTGCGTTCGAGGAAGCGCTTGGTGCCGGCGAGGTCACGGTCGAGGTCGACCGATATCATGCCGCCGAAATGATGCATCTGCGCCTTGGCGATGGCATGCTGCGGATGGCTGTCGAGGCCGGGATAGATCACCCGGCGCACATCCTTGCGCGCTTCCAGCCAGCGCGCGATCTGGGCGCCGTTCTGCGAATGCCGCTCCATGCGCAATGCCAGGGTCTTGATGCCGCGCAGCGCCAGGAAGCTGTCGAATGGTCCGGAGATCGCGCCGATGGCGTTCTGCAGGAACTTCAGCTGGTCGCGCAGTTCCTTGTTGTCGCCCACCACCACGCAGCCGCCGACCATGTCGGAATGGCCGTTGAGATACTTTGTCGTCGAATGCACGACGATATCGATGCCGAGCTCCAGAGGGCGTTGGAGGTAAGGGCTGCAGAAGGTGTTGTCGGCGACCGAAAGCACGCCCTTGCGCTTGGCGATTGCGGCGACCCCTTCGAGATCGACGACACGCAGCAGCGGGTTGGTCGGGGTCTCGACCCACAGCATCCTGGTCTCCGGCCGGATCGCCGCCTCGACGGCGGCGAGGTCGGTGAAGTCGACGAAGCTCACCTGCAGCCCGGCGGTACGCTTGCGCACCCGCTCGAGCAGCCGGAACGTGCCGCCATAGATGTCGTCGGTGGCAACGATATGCGCGCCGGCGTCGAGCAGCTCGAACACAGTGCCGATCGCCGCCAGCCCGGAGGCGAAGGCGAAGCCGGCGGAGCCGCTTTCGAGGTCGGCAATCGCCCGCTCGAAGGCAAAGCGTGTCGGGTTCTGGCTGCGGGCGTACTCAAAACCCTTGTGCACGCCCGGGCTCTGCTGGCCATAGGTCGAGGTGGCGTAGATCGGCACCATGACGGCGCCCGTCGTCGGGTCGTGGCTCTGGCCGCCGTGGATTGTGCGCGTCGAAAATGCCAGCCGGTTCTTCTGCGTCGTCATTTTGCTCGCCTGAGATGGTTGATGAGGTCGACCCGAGTGATCAGCCCGACAAATTCCTCGCCGTCGAAGATGATCGCCACTTCGTTGCGGTCGAAGATCGGCAGCAGCGCATCGAGCGTCTGGTTCGCCTGCAGCGTGTGCAGGTCCTTTGCCATCGCCGTCGAGACGGGTGCGTTGAAGCGGTTCCAGCGGCTGTCATAGGGTCCTTCGACAACAGCCAGTATGTCGCTCTCGTCGACGATACCGACGAGCTTGCCGTCTTCCAGCACCGGTAGCTGCGACACGTCCCCACGCCGCATCCGGCCATAGGCCGTCAGCAGGCTGTCGCCAGGTCCGACGAACACCGTGCCGCCCTCGCGATGCGAGCGCGCCACCAGGTCGCTGAGATCGCCATGATGTTCGCGCTCGTCCAGCCCCTGTTCGGCCAGCCAGAAGTCGTCGAACACCTTGGATAGATACTTGTTGCCGCTGTCGCAGACGAAGGTCACCACGCGCTTTGGCGTCTTCTGCTCGCGGCAGTAGCGCAGGGCCGCCGAAAGCAGCGTGCCCGACGACGAGCCGGCCAGGATGCCTTCCTTGGCAAGCAGGTCGCGCACCGCCAGCATGCTTGCCTTGTCGTTGACCGTGTAGGCGCGTCTGACCAGCGACAGGTCGCAGTTCGGCGGCACGAAGTCCTCGCCGATGCCTTCGACGGTCCAGCTGCCTGCCTCTTCCATCTTGCCGGTCTTGACCAGCGGCGCCAGCACCGAGCCCAGCGGATCGGCCAGCACCATCTCGGTCTTGGGCGACACTTTGGCGAAGAACCGCCCGAGCCCGGTCAGAGTGCCGCCCGAGCCGACACCCACCACCACCGCATCGACATCGCCTTCCAGCTGTTCCCAGATCTCGGGGCCGGTCGTCGTCTCATGTGCAAGCGGGTTGGCCGGATTGGCGAACTGGTTGACATAGAACGAACCAGGGATCTCGGCGGCGATCTTTTCCGCCATGTCCTGGTAATATTCGGGATGGCCCTTGCCGACGTCGGAGCGCGTCAGCCTGACCTCGGCGCCGAGCGCGCGCAGGTGCTGGATCTTCTCGCGGCTCATCTTGTCGGGCACGACGAGGATGATGCGGTAGCCCTTGGGGATACCCACTTGCGCCAGTCCGAGCCCGGTATTGCCAGCGGTCGCCTCGACAATGGTGCCACCGCGCTTGAGCTTGCCCTCGCGCTCGGCCGCGGCAATCATCGAAAGTGCGATGCGGTCCTTGATCGAACCGCCGGGGTTCTGGCTTTCGAGCTTGATGAACAGCCGGCACAGGCCGGTGTCGAAACGCGTCAATTCGACGACGGGCGTTTCGCCGATCAAATCGAGCACGGACCTGAAGGGCGGGTTCAAGCGGCTCATGGCGGCGTCTCCCTCGGCAGGCAGGTTCATCGGAATATCCCATGTCGGGCGGGCGGACACCAGCCGCCCGGAAGCGTGTTGCGGCCGTTTGGCCATCCTGGCCGCATTTACCGGTGCTGCCCCAAACGAACAAAGGCAGGGCTTTTCGTTTCGTGCGAAAGCTTGAGAAGGAAATTCTCACGCGCCAGCTTTGGTTCCGTTTGCGGGCAATACATTTCTCTTTCCGGCTGTTGTTGACTCTCCACTTGGTGGAGCACCTAGAAGGGCTGTCATGGACGACAGGATCTACACCATCGGTGAGCTTTCCAGGCTGAGCGGCATCACCGTTCGCAAGCTCCGTTTCTACTCGGACAGGGGGCTTTTGCCTCCGACGGTCAGGGCGGAGAGCGGCTACCGCATGTATTCGGGCGTCGATCTCGAACGGCTCGGGCTCATCCTTGCCCTGCGCGATGCCGGCGTGAGTCTTGCCGACATCGGCAAGATCCTGTCCAACCGCCTCGCCATCTCGGCCGTGCTGGAGCTCAGGCTCCAGGCGCTCGAGGCGGAAATCAAGTCCAAGCGCCGTGTCGCCGCCGCCCTCAGGGCGGCCATCCGGGTTCCCGACCCGACAACAGACGACCTCAGGAGAATATGGACCGTGACAAAGCTCTCCCAGACTGAATTTCGCGCCGCCATCGAGCGCTTCTTCGAAGACGTGGCCTCCGAAGCCAATGTCTCGCCGGAATGGAAGAGGCAGATGATCGACGCTTCGACACCCGACCTGCCCGACGACCCCACGCCCGAGCAGGTCGACGCCTGGACCGAGATCATGGCCTTCGTTTCGGACAAGGAATACGCCATGGAGCTGCGCAACAGCATGTCGTCGATGTGGGACGGCGCGTTCGATCCCGCGGCCTATGCCGAGGCTTCCACTGCCATCTTCGCCCGCGTCCGCCAAGCCATCGACAAGGGCGAGACACCAGGGTCCGAAACCGGCAAGGCGATCGCCCGAGACTGGCTGGCCAGTTCCGCCAAGGCGATGAACAGGACACCCGACAAGGCCTTCCTCGACTGGCACGACAACCAGTACCGCATGTACCATTCGCGGTCGGCGCGCTATTACGAACTGCTGCGCATCCTCAGGGGCGACCGCCAGCCCGACACGATCAGCGAGGAATGGAGCTGGATCAACGCCGCCATGGCCGGGGCGCTGTAGCCTGGCGGCCATGCTGGTTTGCGGGAGCTGCCAAACAACAAAGGGCCCGCGATGCGGGCCCTTTGCATTGATCTTTCTTTCAGGACTTATTCAAACTCGCCGAGGTCGCGGACGGCGCCGCGGTCGGCCGAGGTGGCAAAGGCGGCATAGGCCTTCAGTGCCTTGGTCACCTTGCGCTTGCGCACTTCCACCGGCTTCCAGCCCCTGGCATCCTGCTCGGCGCGGCGGGTGGCGAGCGTCGCTTCGTCGACGCGCAGGCTGATCGTGCGATTGGGGATGTCGATGTCGATCATGTCGCCCTCGCGTACCAGCCCGATCGTCCCGCCATTTGCCGCCTCAGGCGAAACGTGGCCGATCGACAGGCCTGACGTGCCGCCCGAGAAGCGGCCGTCGGTGAGCAGCGCGCAGGCTTTGCCCAGGCCCTTCGACTTGAGGTAGCTGGTCGGGTAGAGCATCTCCTGCATGCCGGGGCCGCCCTTCGGACCCTCGTAGAGGATCACCACCACGTCGCCGGCCTTGATCTCGTTACCAAGGATCGCCTTGACCGAGGCGTCCTGGCTCTCGAACACGCGAGCGGGTCCCGAGAATTTCAGGATCGACTCGTCGACGCCGGCTGTCTTCACCACGCAGCCGTCGCGCGCGATGTTGCCCTTGAGTATGGCGAGGCCGCCGTCCTTGGAGAAGGCATGTTCGGCCGAGCGGATGACGCCTTTTTCGCGGTCGAGGTCGAGATCGTCCCAGCGCCGGTCCTGGCTGAATGCTGTCTGCGTTGGTACGCCGCCCGGGGCGGCGAGGTAGAAGTCGCGCACCGCCTGGCTCTTGGTCCGCGAGGTGTCCCAATGATCGATGGCTTCGCCGATCGTCGCCGTGTGCACGGTCGGCAGGTCGCGGTTGAGCAGGCCGGCTTTGTCGAGCTGGCCGAGGATGGCAAAAATGCCGCCGGCGCGATGCACGTCTTCCATGTGCACATCGGCCTTGGCGGGCGCCACCTTGCACAGCACCGGAACCTTGCGCGACAGCGCGTCGATGTCGTCTTGGTCGAAGTCGATCTCGCCTTCATGGGCCGCCGCCAGGATGTGCAGCACTGTGTTGGTCGAGCCACCCATGGCGATGTCGAGCGCCATGGCGTTTTCGAATGCCCCCTTCGAGGCGATGGAGCGCGGCAGCACGCTCTCGTCGTCCTGCTCGTAATAGCGCTGGGCGAGGTCGACGATCAGGTGACCGGCCTCGACGAACAGCCGCTTGCGGTCGGCATGCGTTGCCAGCGTCGAGCCGTTGCCGGGCAGCGACAGGCCAAGCGCTTCGGTCAGGCAGTTCATCGAATTGGCGGTGAACATGCCAGAGCAGGAGCCGCAGGTCGGGCAGGCGGAGCGTTCGATCACCTTGACGTCTTCGTCGGTGACCTTGTCGTCAGCGGCGGCGACCATGGCGTCGATCAGGTCGAGCGCATGGGTCTTGCCGTTGAGCACGACCTTGCCGGCCTCCATCGGGCCACCCGAGACGAACACCGCCGGGATGTTGAGCCGCATTGCTGCGTTCAGCATGCCGGGCGTGATCTTGTCGCAGTTCGAGATGCAGACCATGGCGTCGGCGCAATGCGCGTTGACCATGTATTCGACGCTGTCTGCGATGATCTCGCGGCTCGGCAGCGAATAGAGCATGCCGTCATGGCCCATGGCGATGCCGTCGTCGACGGCGATGGTGTTGAACTCCTTGGCCACGCCGCCGGCGGCCTCGATCTCGCGGGCGACCAACTGGCCGAGGTCCTTCAGGTGTACGTGACCCGGCACGAACTGGGTGAAGGAGTTTACGACAGCAATGATCGGCTTGCCGAAATCGGTGTCTTTCATGCCGGTGGCGCGCCAAAGGCCACGGGCACCCGCCATGTTGCGGCCGTGGGTGGTGGTGCGCGAACGATAAGCAGGCATGGGGGCTCTCTCATACAATAGATGGCTAACAGTGGGATTGAGCCACTATCGCCCTTGCGTCAACCATTTTTCGCCTGAGCAGGCGTCTGGCATGACGACAGCGGGCAGCTGCCATGCATTTCGTGCAGTGCAGGCGCGGTTTCAAACCTTGGCGTTGGCCGATTTCCGGCCCTTGCGGCCGCGCCGCAGCTCGGCGACGCCGACGGTCAGGCCCATCGCCAGCGCCATGGTGGCGGCCAGCGAGCGGAAGCCGCCGAAATCGGCCTCGGCCACCTCGAACCACACGCTGGCAAACTGCGCCAGCGGCGAGAATGCGCTGTCGGTGATGGCAACGACAGGCACGCCGTTTGCGGACAATACCCGCGCCTCCTCGACGGTTGCCGAGGCATAGGGCGAGAAGCTGATGGCGATGACGGCGTCCCTTGGCGTGGCGAAGGAAATGATCTCCGGGCTCAGCCCAGAGGCGGATTCGATCAACTGGCTGCGCACGCCGAGCTTGCCCAGCGCATAGGCGATGTAGCTGGCGACAGGATAGGAGCGCCGGCGGGCCAGGATGTAGATCGTCTCCGCGCCGTTAAGGAGATCGATTGCCCGGTCCAGCGTCTCGTCGTCGATGTTGCGCGACATCACGTCGATCGACTTGCTGGCTGCTGCCAGGAAGCCATCGACGATGCGACGATTGCTGGTGCCGTCGTCGGCATCGCCGCGCACCACGGTCAGCCGCTCCTCATAGGAAGTCGTGCGCTCCCTCAGCCGCTCGCGGAAAACCTGCTGCAGGCTGGTGAAGCCGTCATAGCCGAGATGCTGGGCAAAGCGGATCAAGGTCGAGGGCTGCACGCCAGCCGAACTGGCGATGCTGGCGGCGGTGCCGAAGGCGATCTCGTCGGGATTGTCGAGGGCATAGGCCGCCACCTGGGCGATGCGCTTGGGCAGGCTCTCGCGGCGATCGAGGATCAATGCCCTCAGCGCCTCGAAATCGCGCGGCAGTGCCTCCGAAACCGTGTCCGCCATGTCGTCCATTCCGCCTCCGCCTATCCCACCATAACCGTGCCACCGCGGGCTGTCCAAATAAAATGAACTGTATGTTCCATTTTCGCCAAAATTCGACTATTCAGTCCGCCGAAGCATGATCTCAAAGCAGGAGAAGATCATGCTTCGGCAAAATGCCCGAGCCCCATTCCGACGGGATGCGAGCTCTATAAACCGGGAGAGCGTGAAGTGACAGGCGTAGGTCTTATCGGAACCGGCTTCATGGGCAAGTGCCATGCGCTGGCGTGGAATTCGGTGCGCACGGTGTTCGGCGACGTCGACAAGGTCAGGCTCGTCCATCTCGGCGAGGCCAATGCCGACCTCGCCGCCCAGCGCGCTTCCGAACTCGGTTTCGAAAAGTCGTCGGGCGACTGGCGCGCCGTCGTCGCCGATCCGGAGGTCGACATCGTCTCGCTGACCACGCCCAACCAGTTCCATCCGGAGATGGCCATCGCCATCCTCGAAGCCGGCAAGCATCTGTGGTGCGAAAAGCCGATGGCGCCGACATTGGCAGAGGCTGAAGCCATGGCCGCGGCTGCCCGCAAATCGGGCAAGGTGGCCGTGCTCGGCTACAACTACGTCCAGAGCCCGGCCATCCGCCACATCAGGCAGCTGCTCGACGAAAAGATCATCGGTGACGTCAACCATCTCCGCGTCGAGATGGACGAGGACTTCATGGCCGATCCCGAAGCGCCGTTCTTCTGGAAACACGAGGCCAAGTCAGGCTACGGCGCGCTCGACGATTTCGCCGTCCACCCGCTGTCGCTGATATCAGCCCTGTTCGGCCGCGTCGGCCGCGTCATGTGCGACATGGCCAAGCCCTATGCAGATCGCCAGGTCGCCGGCGGCGGCCGCCGAGCGGTCGAGACCTATGACATCGCCTCCAGCCTGATCCATCTCGAAAACGGCGTTCCCGGCACGCTGCTGGTCAACCGTTCCGCCTGGGGGCGCAAGGGCCGCATCCAGGTCCAGATATTCGGTTCCAAGGGTTCCATCGTCTTCGATCAGGAGCGCTTCAACGAAATCCAGCTTTATGTCACCTCGGACCGCCCGACCGAGCAAGGTTACCGCACCATCCTCGCCGCCCCCGTCCATGAGCCCTACGGCAAGTTCATCCCAGCCCCCGGCCATGGCCTCGGTTTCAACGACCTCAAGACCATCGAATGCCGCGAACTGCTCGCCCGCATCGCCGGTCAGCCGGCGCGTGTCATCGACTTCGACGAGGGCCTTGAGATCGAGCGCACGGTGCACGCCATGGCGCAGTCCTTTGCCGAGCAGAAGTGGGTGAAGGTAAGGTAGGCAAGTCTCTCCAGGCTGGGTTCCTCGCCCCCACACCGTGGAAGAGGTGTCACGGCAAAGCCGTGACGGAGAGGGGCCTTCTTCAGCGCACGCCACTTCGCCGAGCGTTCGGCCATCCCATCTGCACGACATAAGCCGCCAGCAACATCGCGGCGTTCATCTCCAGCACTTCCTCGACGGCGGCGAGCGCGCGTGATGAGGCTGCGATGTCGATCGCCTGCGCCAGCCCGATGAAGCCGCCATGCAGAAGGAGCAGCGCATGGCCCGACAGCCATGTCGTTGTCCCCGCCATGCCTTGCCTGATGTGGCGCAAGGCGAGCAACACCAGCCCTGCTGACAGCGCGAGTATCAGCGCGACCAGAAGCCAGGCGAGGCCGTGGCTGACATCGCGCAACATGCGGTAAGCAAGGATCACGAGGTCGTGGAAACCGTCGAGTTGTCCGCCGCCATAAAGCCCCGGTGGCTGGAAGCCGAACAGGCGGGCGCCGAAGCTGGTCTCGTCTAGCAGCTCGGCAAACCCGATCAGGCCGGCAAGCACGACCGTAACCCTGGGACCACGTCGCAGCGTCGAAGCCGCGGCGCCAAACACGGCGGCAGCCAGGAAGAGCACCGTCCCCGTCTCGACGATACCGTCTTCCTTGAGCAACAGGTGACGGATGCCGGGCGCAACGATCACCGCAAGTGCCGCAGCGGTGGTGACGGCGCCGACGAGCGCCAGCGCCACCACGAGAAACCGGATCTGGCCGCTCCGCCGCGGATCCGGCGTTGCGCCGGCAAGTATCGGATGCGCAAATTCTGCCACGGGCCCCTCCTGTCGTAAGACCGTCACCAAAGCGTCACGCTACGCTTCATTCCGGCGAAGCAAGGGCGGGGCCGATCACTCTTGGCGACCGTCTGTGACGAGCCGGCTTCATTTCGCGCAAGTGTCGGCCAGGTCCTTGCGCCACCTTGTCGGGGTGTTGCGATGTTGCCTCGCCCCGCTCGTGCCTGATATTGCCCGGCCTGCCGTCCATGCGGCGCAAAAGGCCGGAACGTAACTGATGATCAAGCTCCCCGACCTGCCGGTGACGGCGGTCCTGCCGCACCTTGCCGAGGCACTTGCGGCTGGCAATAGCGCCGTGCTGGTAGCACCTCCCGGCGCCGGCAAGACCACGCTGGTGCCGTTGGCGCTGCTCGCTGCGACCTGGCGCGGCGACGGCAAGATTGTGCTGCTTGAGCCGCGCCGGCTGGCTGCCCGCGCCGCCGCCCGCCGCATGGCGTCGCTGCTCGGCGAGGAGCCGGGTGCAACGGTCGGCTACGCCATGCGCATGGAAAACAAGGTCAGCGCGAAGACCAGGATTCTCGTCGTCACCGAAGGTGTGCTCGCCCGCATGATCCTCGACGATCCCGAGCTGCCGGGTGTCGCCGCCGTCTTGTTCGACGAGTTCCACGAGCGTTCGCTCGACGGCGATTTCGGCCTCGCGCTGGCGCTCGACGTGCAGGGCGCGCTGCGACCCGATCTCCGGCTGATCGTCATGTCGGCGACGCTCGACGGCGCCCGCGTCTCGAAGCTGCTCGACGGCGCCGAGGTGATCGAAAGCCAGGGCCGCAGTTTCCCTGTCGACATCCGTTATGACGAGCGCCCGGCGGGCGTTGCCATCGAGGACGCCATGGCCAAGGCGATCCGTGACGCGCTCGCCGACGAACCGGGCAGCGTGCTTGCCTTCCTGCCTGGCCAGCGCGAGATCGAGCGCACCGCCGAGCGCCTCGATGGCCGTGTCGGCGCGGATGTCGACATCGTGCCGCTCTATGGCATGCTCGACGGCAAGGCCCAGGACGCGGCGATCAAGCCAGCGCCGGCAGGCCGCCGCAAGGTGGTGCTGGCGACCGCAATCGCCGAGACCTCGATCACCATCGACGGCGTCCGTGTCGTCATCGATTCCGGCCTGTCGCGGCTGCCGAAATACGAGCCGGCGAGCGGCCTGACCCGGCTTGAGACAGTGCGCGCCTCGCGCGCCGCCGCCGACCAGCGCGCCGGCCGTGCCGGCCGCACCAGCCCGGGTGTCGCCATGCGCCTGTGGCGCGCCGAGCAGACCGCAGCATTGCCTGCCTTCTCGCCGCCCGAGATTCTTGAGGCCGACCTCTCCGGCTTCCTGCTCGATTGCGCCGCCTTCGGCGTTGCCGACCCGACGACGCTCGCCTTTCTCGACCCGCCGCCGGCGCCTGCTTTGGCCGAGGCGAAGGCGCTTCTCGTCGAGCTCGAGGCCATCGACGCCGACGGCCGGCTGACGGCGTCCGGCCAGGCGATGCGCAAGCTGGCGCTGCCGGTCCGTCTCGCCCACATGGTCGCCGAAGCGGCGCGTCAAGGGGCGGCGCTTGAGGCGGCGCAGCTTGCCGTGCTGATGACCGAGCGCGGTCTCGGCGGCGACAGCGCAGACCTCGAACGCCGCCTGCAGCGCTTCCGCAACGAGCGCTCGCCCCGCGCCAATGCGGCGCGGCAACTGGCGGAGCGGCTGGCGCGGCAGGCAGGCGCTGCTGGGCAGCCGTCAGGTGATGCGCCCACCCCTGGCGCTCTCCTGCTGCTTGCCTGGCCCGACCGTGTCGCCAAAGCGCGCGGCGAGCGTGGGCGCTTCGTGCTGGCCAATGGCAGCGGTGCAGCCGTCGACGCCGCCGATCCGCTCGCCGGCGAGCAATATCTCGTCGTCGCCGACCTGCAGGGCAAGGCCCAGAACGCCCGCATCTCGTCCGCCGCTGCCGTCTCCGAGGTCGACATCCGCACCGTCCTTGCCGCGCATCTGGAGCGGAAGACAGAGGCCAGTTTCGATAGGGAAAAGCGTTCCGTCCGTGTCCGCGAAACCGTCCGCATCGGCGCAGTCACCTTGTCCGAACGCATGCTGCCGGCACCCAAGGGCGAGGAAGCCGACGGCGCCATTCTGCAGGCCCTGCGCACCCATGGGCTTGGGCTGCTCGACTGGGGCAAGGAGGCGGAGACGCTGCGCCAGCGTCTGACCTGGCTGCATCGCGGTCTCGGCGAGCCCTGGCCCGACATGTCCGACGAGGCGCTGCTCGATCGCCTCGAGGATTGGTTGCTGCCTTTCCTGCGCGGCGAGGCGTCCTTTGCCCGCATCGGCGCCGGCGTGCTCCACGATGCCCTGTTGTCGTTCGTCCCGCACGACCTCCAGCGCAAGATCGGAACGCTCGCGCCAACGCATTTCAGCGCTCCGTCCGGCAGCCATGTGCCGATCCGTTACGATGGCGAATGGCCGGTGCTTGCGGTGCGCGTGCAGGAGCTGTTCGGCATGGACAAGCACCCCTCGATCGCCGGTGGCACGGTGCCGCTGACGCTCGAACTGCTGTCGCCGGCGCACCGGCCGATCCAGACCACGCGCGACCTGCCCGGGTTCTGGCGCGGCTCCTGGGCCGATGTGCGCTCCGACATGCGCGGCCGCTACCCCCGGCATGTCTGGCCCGACAACCCGCTGGAGGCGCAGGCGACCGCTCGCGCAAAGCCGCGCGGTACCTGAAACATGATCCCGAACCGAAGGTCGGCGTAGCGAAAAGCGGATGCCGGTTTTCGGCCAGGATCAGGCTCAAACAACTGAGCATGATCCCGAAAAGTGGATACCGGTTTTCGGATAAGATCATGCTCGAACGACAAGCCAGGGCTTGGCGCGGGCGCGCCTTGCAGCGCATATAGCTGGCATGAACTCACTGATGCGCGCCCCCGACCTCCAGCAGAGCCACCGGCTCCGGCTCAACACGCTGATCCGCCTGCGTTGGCTCGCCATCGTCGGCCAGAGCTTTACCGTCGTCGTCGTCGCCTACTGGCTCGAATTTCCGCTGCCGGTCAGCCTGTGTTTCGCGCTCATCGCCAGCTCCGCCTGGCTCAACCTGTTCCTCGCCTTCCGCTATCCGGCGGCGCACCGGCTCAACCCCTTCGCCGCTTTCGGCATCCTCACCTTCGACAGCCTGCAACTGGCCGGGCTGCTGTTCATGACCGGCGGACTGACCAATCCCTTCTCGCTGTTGATGACGGTGCCGGTCGTCATTTCGGCGACGTCGCTGCCGCTGCGGTTGACCGCCATGCTGGCGGTCGTGGTCATCGTCATGGTCAGCCTGCTCGCCTTCTTCCACCTGCCGCTGCCCTGGTATGACGGCATCGTGCTGGCCATGCCCTTCATCTACACAGCAGGCATCTGGATCGCCGTCGTCTGCTCGATCGCCTTCACCGCCATGTATGCCTTCCGCGTCGCCGACGAGGCGCGACTGCTCGCCAATGCCCTTGCCGCCACCGAGCTGGTGCTGCAGCGCGAGCAGCATCTGTCGGCGCTCGACGGCCTCGCCGCTGCCGCCGCCCATGAGCTCGGCACGCCGCTTGCCACGATCACGCTCGTCGCCAAGGAGATGGAGCGTGCCCTCGGCAACGATCCGAAATTCGGCGAGGACGTCACGCTGCTGCGCAGCCAGAGCGAGCGCTGCCGCGAAATCCTGAAACGCCTCACCAGCCTGTCGTCGGAGGGCGAGGAGCATCTTGCCCGGCTGCCTTTGACCTCGCTGGTCGAGGAGGTCATTGCCCCGCATCGCGATTTCGGCATTTCGATCAAGCTCGACCCCGGTGATCGCATCGGTCCCGAGCCGGTCGGCCACCGCAATCCGGGCGTCATCTACGGCCTCGGCAATCTGGTCGAGAACGCCGTCGATTTCGCCCGCAGCCGCGTCACCATCCGCTGGAGCTGGGACGACGAGGACGTCAGCTTCGTTATCATGGATGACGGTCCCGGCTTCCCGCCGGAGATCATCGACCGCATCGGCGAACCCTATATGTCGACCCGCCAGGGCGCCGAGCCGGGCGGCGGCCTGGGGCTCGGGCTGTTCATCGCCAAGACGCTGCTTGAGCGCTCCGGCGCCGAGATCAGCTTCACCAATTCGAGCGGCCCGGGCGAGGGCGCTGTTGTCGAGATCTCCTGGCCGCGCGCCGCCTTCCTGAGCCGGCTGCCGGTCGGCACGACGATGTTCGACACTGCCTGAACGGGGACTGCCAAGGGTGCTCCGGACAGCTGGAAACCTTGCGGCAGCTGGTTTTGATCGTCACGGGAATGGCGCCGGCATTGGACATCGGCGCTTTGCACCTATATCTGCATGGAAAAACCATAAGAACGACTGGGATCAACGACAAAAAGGATCAAAGGCGATGACCACCCAGGACATTGCATCCGGGTTGCCGGGCGAAGACCATTCCCTGCTGCTCGTCGATGACGACAAGCCATTCCTGACCCGCCTGGCCCGCGCCATGGAAAGCCGCGGCTTTGCAGTCGACACCGCCGAAAGCGTCGAGGAAGCCGTCGCCAAGGTGCGCAGCAACCCGCCGGCCTATGCGGTGGTCGACATGCGGCTGGGTGATGGCAATGGCCTCGACGTCGTCTCGGCCATCCAGGAGCGCCGCGAAGACACCCGCACCGTCATTCTCACCGGCTACGGCAACATCGCCACCGCCGTCACCGCCGTGAAGCTCGGCGCCATCGACTATCTCTCCAAGCCGGCCGATGCCGACGACGTCTATGCCGCGCTGACCAACTCGTCGGGAGAGCGCGCAGCACCGCCGGAAAATCCGATGTCGGCGGATCGCGTCCGCTGGGAACACATCCAGCGCGTCTACGAGATGTGCGAGCGCAACGTCTCGGAAACCGCGCGCCGTCTCAACATGCACCGTCGCACGCTCCAGCGAATCCTCGCCAAGCGGGCGCCGCGGTAAGCAGATAAGGGAATAGGGGAGTAAGGGAGTAAGGAATAGTAAGGCCCGAAACCGATCTCTCTACTCACCTATCACTCGCTTTCCCCCTCCAGCGCCGGCACCGAAACGCCGGCCAGTTCCGCCGCCAGCAGGCGGGCAGCGCCGGCACGGGCGATGCGCAGCATCAGCGCCTTGCGTGTCGCCGCCACCATACGGTGCTCGGGTGCGTCGCGCATGATTTCGGCGCCATAACCGTCGGAGAGAATGAAGCCGCACTCCTCGGGGAAGATCTCGGCCGGTACCTCGGGATGGGTGGCGAAGAAGAAGCGGTCGGAATGCAACCGGTAGTCGGGCCATTTGCGGTCGACGCGAAAATCCTCGATCGACGACTTGATCTCGATGATCCAGATGTCGCCCTGGCGCGTCAGCGCCACGAGGTCGGCGCGCCTGCCCGTCGCCAGCGACAGTTCCGGCAGCACATGTGCACCCATCTGCATCAGAAGACGCTGCACGCCGCGGCGTACCAGCATGGCTCGCTCGGACTGGCGACCATCGACGAGAGGGTTGGAAGCAAGAGGCGAAATGATCGGCATGGACCGATCATCGCATCATTTGTTCACGTTTTGAACCCACTTGCTGGATTATTCCAGGCAGGCTGATGCCGCGCAGCCATACGTAGCTTCAGGTTGTATCATTGCGGCCTGTCGTTGAATCTGTTGGATTTTCCCGCGATGCGTGTTGCCGAAATGCCATAACCTGTGCCTTACGTTGGGTTCCGCGGGGCTTTGGGTGCACGCAAGGCTTGGCAAGCAAAATGCCTGACCGCTAAGAATGGTGGCAAAAATGAGGCCGAATCGGTCCGGATCCGCTCTTGCTTGGGAACCCCTAGATGCGATTGAAGTCTCTTGCCATTGTCGCCGCCCTGGCGCTGACCACCGCACTCGCCGGCTGTTCGACAGACGGCGTGTCGCGCATGTTCTCCAACGACTATGGCGGTCGCGTCGATGCCGGCTACCAGCTGCCGACGATTCCGATCAGCAAGGTCCCGCGCCAGTTCCATCGCCAGATCGTGCGCTACGAGACCGACGAGCAGCCCGGCACCATCGTTGTCGATACCGCGCAGAAGTTCCTCTACCTCGTCCAGCCCGAAGGCAAGGCCGTGCGTTATGGCATCGGCGTCGGCCGCGAGGGTTTCGAGTGGCAGGGCACGGCCCGCATTGCGGTCAAACGCGAATGGCCGGTGTGGACCCCGCCGCCGGCGATGATCAAGCGCCAGCCCGAGCTCGCCAAGTGGTCGGGCGGCATGCCCGGCGGCCCCAAGAACGCGCTCGGCGCCCGCGCCCTCTACCTGTTCAACAAGGGGGGCGACTCCGGTTACCGCCTGCACGGCACGCCGGAATGGAGCTCCATCGGCAAGGCCATGTCGTCGGGCTGCATCCGACTGATGAACCAGGACATCATCGACCTCTACAACCGCGTCGAAGTCGGCGCCAAGGTCATCGTGAAATAACTGCGGGCCGTCCAGGCAACACGGACGACGCAAACGAAAAACCGGGCACTTTGGCCCGGTTTTTTGTTGTCTTGAGTACCGGTTGCGTCAACCGGCCGGGCTGGTGGCCTCGATCAGGAAACCTGCTCGACCTGCTGCACTTCGGGTACGAAATGGCGAAGCAGGTTCTGGATCCCGTGCTTCAGCGTCGCCGTCGACGACGGGCAGCCAGCGCAGGCGCCCTTCATGTGCAGGAACACGGTGCCGTTCTCGTAGCCGCGGAAGGTGATGTCGCCGCCGTCCTGGGCAACAGCCGGGCGCACGCGCGTATCGAGCAGTTCCTTGATCGTCACAACGATCTCGGCGTCGGCCTGGTCGAAGAACTCGTTCTCGTCGTCATGATGGCCGCCGCCGCCGGCTGCCTGACCGGCCATGACAGGCACGCCCGACATGAAATGTTCCATGATCGAGCCGAGGATCGCCGGCTTGAGGTGCTGCCAGTCGGGGCCGTCCTTGGTAACGGTAATGAAGTCGTAGCCGAAGAACACGCCGGTGACGCCGGGGATTTCGAACAGCCGGCCGGCCAGCGGCGACGCCGCACGCGCGCTGTCGGCGTCGCGGAAATCGGCCGTGCCTTCGAGCAAAACTTCCTTGCCCGGCAGGAACTTCAGCGTCGCCGGATTGGGGGTCGCTTCGGTCTGGATGAACATGGACGTGTCTCCGTGCCCGCGCGCGCGGGATGTCTCAGTTTGGAATAGTTCTAATTAAGCTTTGCACGGCCGACATTCAAGCCGCTGGCGCGCCTCCGCGCCAATATGTTGCGCCCAGACTATTGGGCCACAAGTCCATGAGGCCAGGCAGCTATCGGGCCAGACGCCTAGGCCAGGCTGTCGATATCCTCGTCCGACAGGTTCTGCGGCACCACCGTCACCGGGATGGGGAAGGCAGCAGCCTTGCCGGCGATCGAGGCGACAAGCGGGCCGGGGCCTTCCTTGCCGGCACCTGCCGCCAGGACCAGGATAGCGATATCCTGGTCGTCTTCAATCAGCTTGTGGATCTCTTCCGCCGGCCGGCCTTCACGTACGACGAGCTCCGGCTCGATGCCGAGTGTCTCGCGCACCTTCGCGGCGTGGCTGTCGAGGGCCGCGTTGGCGGCAGCGGTTGCCTCCTCGCGCATGATCTTCTCGACGCCCAGCCAGTGCTGGAAGTCATCGGGCTCAATGACGTAGAGCAAGACCAGCACGCCGCTGGTGCTTCTGGCGCGCTTGGAGGCGTAGGCCACGGCGCGCTCGCATTCCGGCGTGTCGTCGATGATCGCCAGGAATTTGCGCCGGTGGCCGGCTTCCTTGCTGAGGCGTTTGGAGACCATGTTCTACCCGTGTTGCGCCGCGTCCCAGAGCACGACCCCGAAAAGTGGAAGCCCATTTTCGGACTAGATCATGCTCGGACAAATGAGCCCCATTTCGAACTTTTCGGAACGGAACCGGCTCCAATCTGCCACCGGCGCCGGCTGCCCGCAAGCAGCCAGCGCCGATGATGCTGTCAGTCGCCGAGCAGGCCGATGATGTTGCGCACGTCCTTCATCGTCGTTTCGGCGATGGCGCGGGCGCGGTCGCCGCCGTCACGCAGCACGGCGTCGATATGGCCGGGGTCGGCCATCAGGCGGCGCATCTCGCTGGCGATCGGCGACAGCTTCTCGACAGCGAGGTCGGCAAGGGCGGGCTTGAACACCGAGAACTGCTGGCCGGCAAACTGGCCAAGTACCTCTTCCTTGGTCATGTCGGCCAGGCCGGCATAGATGCCGACCAGGTTTTCCGCCTCGGGGCGTTCCTTCAGTTCGTCGAGCTCGCTCGGCAGCGGCGCCGGGTCGGTCTTGGCCTTGCGGATCTTCTTCGAGATGGTGTCGGCATCGTCGGTCAGGTTGATGCGCGAAAGATCCGACGGGTCCGACTTCGACATCTTCTTCGAGCCGTCGCGCAGGCTCATGATACGCGCCGCCGGCCCGCCGATGATCGGCTCGGTGATCGGGAAATAGCCGTTGACCGTCTCTTCGCCCACCTGCATCTCGACGCCGATGCCGAGATCGGCGATGCGGGTCGAGAAATCGTTGTTGAACTTCTGGGCGATGTCGCGGGTCAGCTCCAGATGCTGTTTCTGGTCCTCGCCGACGGGCACGTGTGTGGCGCGGTAGAGCAGGATGTCGGCTGCCATCAGGCTCGGATAGGCGAGCAGGCCCAGCGAGGCGTTCTCGCGGTCCTTGCCGGCCTTGTCCTTGAACTGCGTCATCCGGTTCATCCAGCCGATGCGCGCCACGCAATTGAAGATCCATGCCAGCTCGGCATGCTGCAGCACGCGCGCCTGGTTGAAGACGATGTGCTTCTTGGGATCGATGCCTGAGGCCAGGAACGCTGCGGTGATCGAGCGTGTCTGGCTCTGCAGGTCGTTATGGACGAGCTGGGCGGTCAGCGAGTGCAGGTCGACGACGCAGTAGATGCATTCGTTGGTATCCTGCAGGGCGACAAACTTGCGAATGGCGCCGAGATAGTTGCCGAGATGGAGATTGCCGGTCGGCTGGACGCCGGAGAAGATGAGCGGTTTGAAGGCGGTCATGATGGATCCCGTGGCTTGTGGAGGGCCGTTTCGCGCGCGGCGAAATTCGAGTGGCGCTTATGAACGATGGCGCTCTTGCTATCAAGAGGGCGGGGCTATCAAGAGGGTCGGCGCCACCTGTGAACGAGGTTCTCGACATGCGCGCCGAGTAGCTTCGCCTGGCCGGCGAGGCGCACAAGCAGCGGATCGTCGGGCGAGGTCCATCCGTGGTGCGCAGTGCGGATCGCCTGTTCGAGCGCAACTCGCAATTCGGCGCTGTCGCGACGCTCGAACAGATCCTTGAGCTCGGCAACGCGCTCCTGTGCTGTCCAGTCGGTTCGTGCCGGCGAGGCGATATGTATCGAGGTCGCTTCCAGTCCAGATGCGAAGCGCAGGCCGGGCTGGCGCAGAAACTTCCGCCACATGAACTGGTCCGTGTAGGTCCCGGCTGGTGCCGGGCTCCAGCCGACGGGCAGGGCACGATAGGCGCTCATGCGATGGCCGCCTACGGTCAGGCCAAAAAAGGCCTTCTCGCCATCGCGCACCTTTTGCCAGCAGCCGGGCTCGGCGAAACTGCCGCCATAGACCACGAACTCGTTTCGGCCGTGCACGTTGATCTGCACCATGTGGCCGAAATCATGCCGCTTCAGCAGCTTGGCCAGGCTGGCAAGGTGGCTGCGCAGCCACAGGTCATCGTCGCCACAATAGGCGACGATCTCGCCGCGCGCCTCCTGCAGAGCCACGTGCCGGTGCGCCTCCCCGTGGCGCTGGCCTTTGGGAAAGTCGAAGTAGCGGATGCGCGGGTCGCTCCGGGCAAGGTCGCCGACGACGTCGCGTGTCTCTGCGGATGCGCCGTCGCCGACCACGAAGAGCTCGAAATCGGAAAAGCTCTGGTCCTGGATGCTGCGGATTGCGTATCCAATCAGATGCGCATGGTTGTGCGTCGGCACCAGCACGGTGGCAAAGGGCTTGCGGTTCACTCGGGCAGCCCGGCCATGCGCCTGATATCGCAGACGCGCTCGACGATCGCGGCGCCTTCGGCGGCCGAACTCATCGGCGCCGGTCCACCATTGAGGTGGCGGAGGAAGGCGGCGAGTTCCGCCTCGAGCGGCATATTGTTCTGGATCGCAACCTCGACCTCCGGCGCATTCAGATCGTTAGGGCTTCCCTGGCGCAGGATCAGATGGTCGTCGAAGCTGCCGTTCAGCGTCACCGTGCCATTGGTACAGGACAGGATCACCGACCGCCGGTTGACCGGGTGGTGCGCCGAGGTCTCGATCACCACGCGCGGCCCGCCGTCGCGGCCGAGCACGGCGACGAGACCGCTGGACGCCGGTCCAAGTCCGTCCGCGAACGCCGTTGCTACAGGTGGGACCTCGCCAAGGACATGCAGGCATATCGACAAGTCATGCGGCAGCAGGTTCCAGATCGGGTCGACCTCGTTGTGGGTCATCGACCAGCCGAGCCGGTACAGCCTGAGTCCCAGGACGTCGCCGATCTCGCCGCTTTTCGCAAATCGGGCGATGCGTTCGATTCCGGCGTGATAGCGCCATTTGTCCATGACGAAGAGGCGGTCGGCAGCCTTCTCAGCCAGCAATCGGGCCGTCGCCCGGTCCGAGGTCAGCGGCTTTTCGACAAACAGCGGAATGTTGCGCGGCAGGAGGCTGAGCAGCACCGCGCCATGGCTGTCACTCGGCGTGGCAACAACGGCGCCCTCGACCTCGGGCAGTTCATCCAGCGTCGGGACAATGTGGTCTGCACCGTTGGCTACGGCATTGGCGCGCGATCTTTCGCCAGGTGCCACGCATGTGACCTTGGCACCCAGCGCTTTCAGGTCGCGCAGGATCAGCTTGCCCCAACCGCCGCAGCCGATCAGACCGAGATGCGGGGCCTCACGCACGGCTGGCGCTCATTTGCGCGCGCACAGCCAGGTACTGTTGCGTCATCTCGGCGGCGGAACCCGCAGTCGTATCACGCGGCGACAGGGCAGGATCGCGGATGTCCCAGTCAAGGCCGAGCGCCGGATCGTCCCAGCGGCAGCCGATTTCATCCACAGTGTTCCAGTAGTGCGAAACCGAATAGCAAAGGCTGGAAACTTCAGGAAAATGGAAGCCATGGGCGACGCCGGGCGGGACTAGTGCTGCCTGCATTTTCGAACCCTTGAGCGTCACCGTCGTTGCCATGCCATGAGTCGGCGATTCCGGGCGAATGTCCGAGAGCGCGAGCACCAGCGTGCCTTCTAGGCAGACGAGATAGTCGGAGTGGATCACGTGCACATGTACGCCGCGCAGAACGTTGGCCTGGCTACGTACGAAATTCCACTGCACGGGCTCGATGCCGGCATCCCATTCCTGGCGGAAGATTTCCGTCAGGTTCCCGCGGTCATCGTCATGGGTCTTCAGGTCGCGAACAACGCATCCCAGCGGAAGTTTGATCATCGCTATGCTTCCCCACTGCCCCTGGCGCAGCTCTTGCCATGCCGCGCGTCGTGACTCCCAGCGTCTGTATCTGTCCGGTCGATGCAGAAAGCAATGCTCAATCGGCCCGTCGGCTTACGTAGGCACGGCAATCACTCAGATTCGGCCGGCGTTGGCGCAGGCTTGGCGCGATTGCGTTTGATGTTGCGCCGGATCATGCCGGCATCCGCGCCGCCGATGCCGAAGGCGACGCTGAAATAGATGATCATCGCAGCAGCCACCAGCACGCCGAGCGCCGCTGCCTGGGTATAGACGGGGGCCGCCGACCCCAGCCATTGATCGGCCTCGCCCGTGGCGAACCACAGTCCGCCGGCCATGATCGCGGAGGCGACGACAAGGCGCGGTATCCGTTTCATCAGTGCTGCGTCGCGATCCCACTGGCCGCGCCAGACCAGCGTGCCGAGCAGCATCGCCGCGTTGACCCAGCCGGCGATTGCCGATGCCGCAGCAATGCCGGGCGCACCCCAGGACGGAAACAAGGTCAGCGCGACCGAAATGTTCACCGCCACCGAAATGGCGGCGAAATACATCGGCGTGCGTGTGTCCTCGCGTGCGAAGAAGCCGGGCGTGAACGCCTTGATCAACACGAATGCCGGCAGGCCGAGGCCGAAGATGGCGAGGATCGATGCCACCACCGGCGTGCTGTTCGAGGCGGCGAAGGCGCCGCGCTCATAGAGCACACGCACGATCGGCTCCGACATGACCAGCAGGGCCGCGGCAGCGGGGAGCGTCAGGAACAGCGTGAACTCGACCGAGCGGTTCTGCAGGTTGGCTGCCTCGACCTTGTTGCCTGCCTTCAGCGCCCGCGACAGCTCCGGCAACAGCACGATGGCAACGGCGACGCCGACGACGCCGAGCGGCAACTGGTAGACGCGGTCGGCAAGGTTCAGCGACGACACGGCACTATCCTGGCCCGAGGCGATGGCCGTCCCGATCAGCGTGTTGATCTGGGTGATGCCGCCAGTGATCGCCGCCGGCAGCGCCAGCCACAGCAGGCGCTTGACGTTGGGCGTCAGCCTGGGCCGGCGGAAGCCGATCGATATGCCGGCATGGCGCACCGCGATCCAGACGATGATCAGCTGCACCAGACCGGCGGCCAGAACGCCCCAAGCCAGCGCGTAGCCGACGGTCAGCCCGTCATGGCCGCGATACCAGGCATTGGCCAGGACGCCGACGAGGATGATGTTGAGAAACACCGGCGCGATCGCCGCGGCGAAATAGCGGCGCAGCGAGTTCAGCATGCCGCTCATCATCGCCGCCAGCGACATGCAGATCAGATAGGGGAACATGATGGTGGCGAGCGCCACCGTCAGGTCGTACTTCTCGGGATTGTCGGCGAAGCCGGGAGCCACGACGAAACGCACGATCAGCGGCATCGCCAGTTCCATGGCGATGGTCAGTACCAAAAGCGCCGAAAACAATACGCCGAACACTTCCTCCGAAAAGCGCTTGGCGCCCTCCGTGCCGTTGGCCTCGATCTCCTTGGCAAACAGCGGCACGAAGGCGGCGTTGAAAGCGCCCTCGGCAAACAGCCGGCGGAAGGTGTTGGGGAACTGGAATGCGGCATAGAAGGCGTCGGCCACCGGCCCGGTGCCGAGGGCCGCCGCCATCAGCATCTCGCGCGCAAAGCCCAGCACCCGGCTCATCAGCGTGCCCGAGGCAACGGTCGCGAATTTCTTGATCAGTGACATGGGGCGCGACGATGCCTTGCGGATTTGGGCGGGATCATGGCTGGCGTCATTCGGCCGCCGCCGCCTTGGCCTTGGTCCGCTCGGCGCTTGCGCCCTCGAGGGTGGCGATCAGGCGGGTACGGATATTCTCGAGCCGTGTCGGGTTGTCGATCTTCTGGCCGGTCAGGTCGGTGACGTAGAAGGTGTCGATCACCTTCTCGCCGAAGGTGGTGATGTGTGCCGAGGCGATGTCGAGCGACAGGTCGGACAGCGCGCCCGTGATCTCCGACAGGAAGCCGGGGCGGTCGAGGCCTTCGACCTCGATCACCGAGAAACGGTTCGACAGCGCATTGCGGATTTCCGCACGCGGCTGGATGCGGAAGGTCTTCTGGCCGCGCTTCGGCTTGGCCCGCTTGGCGATCATCTCCGGCAGCCAGGCCCGGCCCGACAGCACGTCCTCGATCAGCTGGCCGACACGTTCGGCGCGCCGACGCTCGTCCTCGTCGCGGTCGAATTCGCGTGAAATCAGGATGATGTCGAGCGCCCGCCCATCGGCGGTGGTGAAGATCTGCGCGTCGACGATGTTGCCGCCGGCAGCCGCACAGGCGCCTGCGATCACCGACAGCAGGCGCGGATGATCCTGCGCCAGGATGGTGATCTCGGTGACGGCCTCGAATTCGTGGGTCCGCACCATTGTCGACAACTGCTTGCCGGCCGCATCGGCGCCGTGGATGAACTCGGCATGACGCTTCTGGTCTTCCAGGTCGACGGTCAGCAGGTAGTTGTCATAATGCAGCTTGACGTATTTCCGCCGCGCCGCCTCCGGCCAGTCGGAAAGTGCCGCGGCCAAAGTCTCGCGTGCCGCCGCCGTGCGCTCGGCCCGCGACAGCTCGGAAAAGCCACCGGTCAGGAGGAGCTCGGTCTCGTAATACAGCGTGCGCAGCAACTGGCCCTTCCAGCCGTTCCACACGCCCGGGCCGACGCCGCGGATGTCACAGACGGTCAGGATCAACAGCAGCTTCAGCCGCTCGACCGACTGCACGACGTCGGCGAAATCGTCGATGGTCTTGCGGTCGTTGAGGTCGCGCGTCTGCGCCGTCATCGACATCACCAGGTGGTTCTCGACCAGCCAGGCGACGGTCTCCGTGTCGGTCGGCGACAGTCCCATATGCGGGCAGATGCGGCGGGCGATCTTGCCGCCGGCCTCCGAATGGTCCTCCGGCCGGCCCTTGGCGATGTCGTGCAGCAGCACCGCGACATAGAGCACCTCGCGCTGCTTCTTCAGGCCGCCGATCAGCGAATGGCTGAGCGGATGGATCTTGGCGCCGTCGCCATGCTCGATCTCGGAGAGCACGCCGATGCAGCGCAAGAGGTGCTCGTCGACGGTGTAGTGGTGATACATCGAGAACTGCATCATCGCGACGATCTTGCCGAAGTCGGGGATCAGCCGGCCCAGCAGTCCGGCCTCGTTCATGCGCCGCATGTTGAGCTCGGGGCTGCGGTCCGAGGTCAGGATGTCGAGGAAATAGCGGTTGGCTTCCTCATTGCGGCGCAGGCCCTTGTCGACGAGACCGAGCGAGCGGGTCAGAAGCTTGAGCGCATTGGGATGCAGCTCCAGCCCGTGCCGGTCTGCGAACCAGAAGAAGCGCAGCATGTTGACCGGGTCGCGCGAAAACACCTTGTCGTCGGCGACGTTGATGCGCTGGTTGTCGATGATGAAGTCGCTGGTGCCGGCGAGCTTGCGCCGTCGCCTGGAAAAGCCCTGCAGCAGCCCGTGGAAGCCCGGCGCGTCTTTGGCCTGTTCCTCTTCCAGGGCGGCGCAGAAGATGCGAGTCAGGTCGCCCACTTCCTTCGCCACCAGGAAGTAGTCCTTCATGAAGCGTTCGACCGCCGAAAGCCCGGGCTGGGTGGTGTAGCCGAGGCGCTGGGCGATCTCCCGCTGGATGTCGAAATGCAGCCTTTCCTCCGGCTTGCCGGTCAGGAAATGCATGTGGCAACGCACCGCCCAGAGAAAATCCTCGGCCTCGACGAACTGGCCGTATTCGCCCTCGGTGAACACGCCCTTGTTGATCAGCTCGGCGCCGGTGCGCACGCGGTAGTAATATTTGGCGATCCAGAACAGCGTGTGCAGGTCGCGCAAGCCGCCCTTGCCGTCCTTGATGTTGGGTTCGACCAGATAGCGGCTCTCGCCCGCCTTGGCGTGGCGGCCATCACGCTCGGCGAGCTTTGCCTGCACGTATTCGGGGCCGGTGCCTTTCACCAGCTCCTTGTCGAAGCGGTCGATCAGTTCGTCGCAGAGCTTCTGCTCGCCCCAGATGAAGCGCGCTTCCAGGATCGCCGTGCGGATGGTGATGTCGCTGCGCGACAGGCGGATGCATTCATCGATGTTGCGGGTGGCGTGGCCGACCTTCAGCCCCATGTCCCACAGCATGTAGAGCATATATTCGACGATCTGCTCGCCCCACGGCGTCTGCTTGTAGGGCAGCAGGAACAACAGGTCGATGTCGGAGCCGGGCGCCAGCGTGCCGCGGCCATAGCCGCCAACGGCGACGACAGCCATGCGCTCCGCCGAGGACGGGTTCTTGGCGCGGTAGACGTGGGTGACGGCGAAATCGTAGAGGACGCGGATGATCTCGTCCATCAGGTGCGAGATCCGCACGGCACAGAGTGTGCCGCCGCCATCGTCCATCAGCATGTTCTCGGCGATCTTCTTGCCGGCGGCGATGTGGTCCTTGAACAGCTGCAGCGCCTTGGCGCGCACGGCCGGGTCGGTACCGTCGCCGTCGCTGGTCTGCGCCGTCAGTTCGCGGCGCAGCGCGTCCGCGTCGATCAGCTCTTCGAGTTTGAGCGGAACTTTGTTCATCTGCCTCGGCTGGCCTCGCCCTTGTGGCGGCGTCTATAGCGTGATTTTCCAGCCATGTGTATGGCCGACGTCGGGGCCCCGTTCAACCTGCGGCCGCGCGCTGCTTGGCTGTGGCCCGCCCCAGCGCGGCGCGCAGAATTGTTGCCCACCGCCCTGCGATCGCCGTCTCGTCCAGGAACGCTCGCGAATACGCCGTCAGCGGGCTTTGCGCGAAGAACGCTTCATAGAGCGCCGGGTCGCGATCGGCCCTCACCGTCCGCCGCGCCACCGAAATCAGCGTCAGCGGCACGGCCAGCTTGCGCATCAGGGGCGACCGTGCCAGCGGCTGCCAGCCGAAGGCAAGCCCGTCGCAGATGCGCTTTTCATGCGCATGCCAGTTGATGAAGCAGCGCTCGTCGAAATCCTCTGCGACCCGCGGGTTGCCCCAGTAGATCGGCACGCTGCCGGCGAGCATAGCGTCGACGAGCTTCTCGGTCGTGTAGCCGGCAGCGCTGCTGTTTTCGAAGGCGATGGTGAAGCGCCTGTCCCTGAGAAACGCCAGCTTGTCGTCGCGCGAGTTGCCGATCGGCGCGCAGTTGCGCTGCACCCGGCCAGGTGCGTCGACCCGGCGGTAGAGCGACAGGGCCCGGAACAGCCAGCGGCGCAGCTTGGCGCGCTTGTTGCCATAGATGAAGGCGCAGAAATGTGGCCTGTTGGCGCGCTGTTCGGGTGTCTCGGGCGGCAGTCCCGCCAGGCAGTGCAGGATCGAATCGCCGCGGCTGCTCCAGACGTAAAGCGGGTAGCGCATGTAGCGCTCGTTGCCGATATCGGCTTCGTAGTCGAAGGCCAGCGCCCACTCGCAATGGTCCATCAGCGGCGTTGCGTTTTCGCCCGTCAGGAAGACGCGCTCATAGTCGCCGGCGGGCACGTCGGGCATGCGGGTGCGGCCGACATTCTGATTCTTGGGCGCGAACGGTCCGATCAGCACGAGGTCGGCCTGATCGAGCTCGTCGCAATATTCGATCGCCACGCCGCAGGCCTGCGCCCACGGCGCGACATAGCTCTCGACGGCGCGACGCGGCGGCATGTCCTGCCAGAAATGGCAGCAATGGACCTTCACCACGGCTTGGCCGGAAAGGGACGTCGCGCTGGTTACGGCTCTATCGGTCATGCTGCATCTGTACTCGCGTAAGGTCGCCCCGGCATCGCGCAGCCCGGCCGACGTTCCATCCTGTGGAAGCCTTGACCTTCCAGCAGGTGGAACATCTACCTTACTGGCCCATGCCGCTGCATATACTGGATTTCTTGAGATGAAACATACCGAAGATCACGCCGGACACACCCACCATGGCCACGGTCACGGCGCGGCGCCCGAAACGGTGGTTCGCGACGCCGTCTGCGGCATGACCGTCGATCCCGCTGCCGGCAAGCCGTCGCTCGAACATGGCGGCCGCCTGTTCCATTTCTGCAGCGCCTCGTGTCGTGGCAAGTTCCAGGCGGCGCCCGACAAATATGTGAGCGCCAAGGACCCGGTCTGCGGCATGGACGTCGCCCGCAACTCGGCCAGACACTTCCTCAAGCACGAAGGTTCCGGTTATTACTTCTGCTCGTCCTCCTGCGCGGGCAAGTTCACAGTCGAGCCGGCAAAATACACCTCCGGCAGGCCGGCCGCGGCACCCGCGCCCAAGGGCTCGCAATATACCTGCCCGATGCATCCCGAGATCGTCAGCGACAAGCCCGGCTCCTGCCCGATCTGCGGCATGGCGCTCGAACCGATCATGCCGTCCGCCGACGACGGTCCAAATCCCGAGCTTGTCGACTTCACCAGGCGTTTCTGGATCAGCGCGGTCCTGTCCATCCCACTTTTGATCATCACCATGGGGCCGATGGTCGGCCTGCCGACACGTGACTGGATCGGCGAGCCGCTCGCGTCCTGGCTCGAGCTGATCCTGGCAACGCCCGTTGTGCTCTGGGCAGCGCTGCCCTTCTTTCATCGCGGCCTGGATTCGTTCCGCAACCGCAGCCCCAACATGTGGACGCTGATCTCGCTCGGCGTCGGCGCGGCCTATCTCTATTCGGTCGTGGCCACGCTGTTTCCCGACCTCTTTCCACACCAGTTCCGCGGCCATGGCGGCTCGGTGCCGGTCTATTTCGAGGCGGCCAGCGTCATCGTCGCGCTCGTCTTCCTTGGCCAGGTGCTGGAGCTCAGGGCGCGCGAGCGCACCGGTTCGGCCATCCGCGCGCTTCTCGACCTGGCGCCCAAGACGGCGCGTCGCATCGCCGCCGACGGCTCGGAAACCGAGGTCCCTCTTGAGGAGGTCGTCAGCGGCGACCGCCTGCGCATCCGCCCCGGTGACGGCGTTCCGGTCGACGGCATCGTGCTCGAGGGCCGCTCGTCGGTCGACGAATCGATGATCACGGGCGAGCCGGTTCCGGTCGAAAAGGTCGAGGGCGAGCGCGTCACCGGCGGCACGCTCAACAAGAACGGCTCGCTGATCATGCGCGCCGACAAGGTCGGTGCCGACACGGTGCTGTCGCAGATCGTCGACATGGTCGCCAAGGCCCAGCGCAGCCGCGCGCCGATCCAGGGGCTCGCCGACCGCATCTCGTTCTATTTCGTCCCTGCGGTGGTGGTCATCGCGATCATCGCCTTCATCGTCTGGGCGCTGATCGGGCCCGAGCCGAGCATGGTCTTTGCCATCGTCTCGGCGGTGTCGGTGCTGATCATCGCCTGCCCCTGCGCGCTCGGCCTCGCCACGCCGATGTCGGTCATGACCGCCACCGGCCGCGGCGCCCAGGCCGGCGTGCTGATCAAGGATGCCGAGGCGCTGGAGCGTTTCGCCAAGGTCGACACGCTGATCGTCGACAAGACCGGCACGCTGACCGAGGGGCGGCCGCAGTTGACCGACGTGGTCGCCGCCGACGGCATCTCGGGCGATGGGTTGCTGTCGCTCGCCGCCGGGCTCGAAAAGGGATCGGAGCACCCACTTGCGGAGGCCATCGTCGACGGTGCATCCAAGCGTGGTGTCACCGTGCCAGACGCGCAGGACTTCGAATCGATCACCGGCAAGGGCGTTTCGGGCACTGTCTCCGGCCGCAAGGTGGCGCTCGGCAATGCCGCCATGATGGCCGATCTCGGCCTTGAATTCGCTGGCCTCGCTTCCCGCGCCGACACCCTGCGTGCCGAGGGCAAGACGGCGATGTTCGTTGCCATCGACGGCCGGCCGGCCGGCATCGTCGCTGTCGCCGACCCGGTCAAGGCATCGGCTGCCGCCGCCATCCGCGAGCTTCACGACCTCGGCCTCAGGATCATCATGGCCACCGGCGACAACGCCCGCACGGCAAAAGCCGTCGCCGAAAAGCTCGGCATCGACGAGGTTCGTGCCGACATGCTGCCGGAGAGCAAGAAGGCGCTGGTCGACGAGTTGCGCGCCAAGGGGCAGGGTGTGGCCATGGCCGGCGACGGCGTCAACGACGCGCCCGCACTTGCTGCCGCCGATGTCGGCATCGCCATGGGCACCGGCGCCGACGTCGCCATGGAGAGTGCCGGCATCACCCTGGTCAAGGGCGACCTCGGCGGCATCGTCCGGGCGCGCAAGCTCGCCCGGGGCACCATCCGCAACATCAAGGAAAACCTGTTCTTCGCCTTCATCTACAACGTGCTGGGTGTTCCCGTCGCCGCAGGCGTCCTGTTTCCGGTCCTCGGCACGCTTCTGTCGCCGATGATTGCCGCCGCCGCGATGAGCCTGTCGTCGGTGTCGGTCATTGCCAACGCGCTGCGGCTGAGGGCGATCAAACTCTGAGATGCGGCCTCCAACAAGGAGATGTGAGTGTTCAGAAAGATCGTGCTCGCCCTGATGGCGACGGGGATGCTGGTTGCCGTTCTGCTCGAAACCGCGCCGGTCTGACCCAGCCGGTGTCGATGTTGCCTGCGGCGTGATCCGCAGGTGGCCAGCGCCGCGCCTGAGGAGCAGGGGGTACCCCGCTCCTCACCGGTTGGCGGCCGTCAGAACTGGGTCGTCAGCCCCACCGTGATTGTGCGCCCGCGGCCGGTCTTGTCACCCATCTCGCCCGACACCGCCGGGCTGTAGGCCACGTTGGTCAGGTTCTCGACGTTCAGGAACGCCGTGGCGTTCTTGTTGACCTTGTACGAGGCATAGGCGTTGAACAGCGTATAGGCCTCCTTGGTTGCGGTATCGCCGAAGCCGACAGCATAGCGGCTGCCGCCGACATGGTTCATCGTCGCGCCGATTGTCAGCGCTTCCTCGAAGGCGCGGATGCCGACATCGACGGAGACCTTGCTTTCCGGCAGGAAGGTCGAATCGCCATTGCCGATGCCGGCGCCCCAACCGACCGGCTGGTTGTTGCTCGCCTGCGTGTAGGAGAGATTGATGTAGGCGATGCCGGCATCATAACCGCCTTCGACCTCGAAGCCCCTGGAATGCGTCGTTCCGGGAACGTTGACCCAGATCGCCCGTTCGTAAGGGTCGCCCGGGATATTGATCAGATTGTTGACGATGTAGTTGTCGATGGCGTTGTTGAAGTAGTTCACCTTAAGCCGCAGCTCGTCGCCGCCATAAAGCAGGTCGTTCCTGACGATATTGGCGCCGATCTCCCAGCCCTTCGACGTTTCCGGGTTGAGGTGGAAGTTGGAGTACTGGCCACCGCCGACGCCAGATCCGATCGGAACCAGCGCCCACAGCGCCTCGCGCGCCGAGGGCGGCCTGAAGGTGTGTGAGTAGGTCACATAGGGCTGCAGCCAGTCGAGCGGCTTTGCCGACAGCGTGATCTTCGGGTTCAGCGCGGATTCGTGCCTGGAGACATCGACATTGCCACCGGTCGGCGGGCAGAAGCCGATATTCGGTTTGCACGGGCTCTGGCGACCGCTCAGGTCCCAGTAGTCGTAGTTGAGGCCGGCGTTCAGCTCGAAGATACCCTGTGACAGGGTGAGGTCGGAGAAGGCGCGCCCCTTCTGCATGTGCCCGGGCGGATTGGCGCCGCGGAACAGGTTGACCTTGTAGTCGTTGGACGAATAGGCCGCGCCATAGTCCCAGCGCGCGCTGAGCTCGTCGGTAATGTCGAACCGGCTGGTATTGGCGATGTCGAAGCCGAAGCCGAAGTCGCGCGTGTTGCGCTTGCGGTAGGATCCGCCCGTCGTCGGATCGTAGGACATGTCGGTGCGGTTGTAGTAGCCGTTGATCCTGAGGTCGATCCAGTCGCCGCCGGGCTGGTATTTGTAGTTGGCCGTATAGGTTGCGTTGTCGACACCCCAGTTGTAGCCCGAAATCAGGAAGTCGTTCTTGTACCAGCGCGCGCCCAGCTTCAGGTCGTGCACGTCGTCGGGCTGGAAGTGCAGCTTCACCAGGCCGGACCCGGGCTTGTTGCTGGCGTCGGGCCTGTTGTAGGTGCCGTCGCCACGCTGGTAGTTGCCATGCTCGCCATAGCTGAACCCGCCCAGGATAGAGGCTTGGCCACCTCCGGCCAATTCGGTCCGGACACCTGCCGCGGCCATCCCCGAAGCGCCATAGCCATTGCTGCCTGCCTTGACGGTCGTCTTGACGCCCCGGTCCTGGCCTTCGAGCACGACGTCGTCGAACTCGATGGTGCGGAAATTGACCGCACCTGCCAGCGAGCCCATGCCATAGGCGCCATTGACCGCGCCGCGTTCCGCGCCGATGCCGGCAAGAAGGTTGGTGTCGATGTAGAGCAACTCGCCACCGGTGGAGGCGTGGCCTGCGGTGTTCCTGAAGGTCTGGGGCACTCCGTCGATCATCGTGTTGACGCGGCCATCGGCTTCGAAGCCGCGGATGTTCACCGACACGCCGGGCTGGCTCGACGACATGCGGGTGAACGTGCCCGGCATGCTGCGAACGATGGCATTGGCGTCACCGCCAAATTTCTCCTGGACGATCTTGCCGTCGATGACGCTGACGCCACCTGATGTCTGGAAGGGCGCTTTCGTATCGCTGCCGGCGCTGACCGTGATGGGTGGCAGCACCAATGGGCTCGTTGCCGGCGCCTTCCGGTCTGACTTGACCGGCTTTGGCGGCTGCTCGGCGCCGTTGGGGGACTGGGCATTCGCCACGCTGAGGGCAATGGCGCTGCACACGGCCGCCAACGCGACAGTGCTGCAACGGATGATGTGATGATTGTTCACTGTGTTCCTCGGAATGCTGGGAATCAGTGGCTTGCTCTGGAGAAAGAACTGCTAGCTTCTGATGCGCGTCGTCTCGGAAGACGACTTGGCGCCTGATTGATGGGATGAGCCCAGGCTCTCAACGCGCCATTGAAAACACTGGCAATGAGCGCCCAAACACAGGCGGTCGGCCTCTCGTCCAGGCATCCGAGAGAAGACATCGAAATTTCAGTATGTTGTTTGACCACCCCGTTGGCCGGTCGACGGCCATGAAGCTGAGCTATATTAACTTGATACTTGGAGTCAAGTTTTATGCGAGGCGATTTTGCGTCGCCCACAGGCGGATGCGGACGGCTATATCAGTGCCTTCCAGCTGCCTGAGACAGCCGCTGAAGACGAACCCATAGGCTTTGTTGCCGTAACTGCGCGGCATCGGTCGTCATCCTGCAAAGCGGTTTGAAAAGACGAGCAACGCGTCGACGCTGTAGCCATCGTGGCCCGGTGCGGTAAGCTGACACAAATCGCCGAGGAGACTGCCATGCCTTCACCGTCCGCAATCACGACGCTGCCCTCGGGCGAGGCCGTGCCGACCCTCGGCCAGGGCACCTGGATGATGGGCGAGGACCGCAGCCGCGTCGCCGACGAAGTCGCCGCACTTCAGCTTGGGCTCGATCTTGGCGTCACCTTGATCGACACCGCCGAAATGTATGGCGCCGGCGGTGCGGAAAAGGTGGTGGGCGAGGCCATTGCCGGGCGCCGCGACGAGGTGTTCCTCGTCTCCAAGGTGCTGCCGTCCAACGCTTCGCGCAATGGCGTCATCCGCGCCTGCGAGGCGAGCCTAAGGCGCATGCACACCGACCGGATCGATCTGTACCTGCTGCACTGGCGCGGCGGCGTGCCGCTGTCGGAAACCATCGCCGTCTTCGAGGAGCTGCGTCAGTCGGGCAAGATTCGCCACTGGGGCGTCAGCAATTTCGATGCCGATGACATGGAAGAGATGAGCCGTCTGTCTAAGGGCGGCGCCTGCCAGTCCAACCAGGTGCTCTACAACCTCACCCGCCGCGGCATCGAGTTCGATCTGTTGCCGCAGTGCCGGGGCCTCGGCATGCCTGTCATGGCCTATTCGCCCGTCGAGCAGGGTGCGCTCGCCGGCAACAAGGGTCTCCAAGGCATCGCCGCCCGCCATGAGGCGACCGCCGCGCAGATCGCGCTCGCCTGGGTCCTGGCCCAGTCAGGCGTCATAGCAATCCCCAAGGCGACGCGCCTCGAGCATGTCAGGCAGAACGCCGCTGCGCGCGATATCAGGCTGACCGGGCAGGATCTGGCCGAACTCGACCGCCTGTTCCCGCCGCCATCGCGCAAGCGTCCTCTGGAGATGATCTGACCGTTTTGGCCGGCGTCTGTCAGCTCGCCTTGACGGAACAGATACCGTTGGCGCCGCCCTTGCCGGTGTAGGAGACGCTCGGCGAGCCATCGGGATTGATGCTCAGCGAGATGGTCACGCCGGCGCCCTTGATCTCGAAGTAGTTGTCGTTGAACTTCTTCAGCGCGCCTTCCTTGCCGTTGATGTAGACCGGCCCGCCTTGGTCGGCATGGACCTCGATGTTGCCGGGGCAGGTGGCGTTGAGAAGCGGGATCGACGCATGCGCCGGCGTTGCAAGCTCAAGGGCTGCCGCCAGGGCAGACATACCAGCCAAAGTCTTGTTCATTTCATTCCCCCATGTCTGGACGACATCAGGCATTGTTGCGCTGCTGCGACCGTGCCGCAAGCGCACATGGGCTCAGCTTGCCAGCGCCACGTCGGGCGCACCGATCCTTGCCTCGAAGCTGCGGCTCTTGATGCCGACATAGTGCTCGCCAAATGGCCGCGGCTTGGCGATGCCAAAGCCTTGCGCATAATCGACGCCGATGTCGCGCAACGCCCTGGCAATGTCGTCGTTCTCGACGAACTCGGCGATGGTGCGCTTGCCCGTCACTTCGCCGATATGCTGGATCATCTCGACCATGGCGCGGTCGATGCGGTCGACAAGCATGTCCTTGACGAAGCCGCCGTCGATCTTGAGGTAGTCGACGGGCAGGGCCTTGAGATAGCTGAACGACGACATGCCCGCACCGAAATCGTCGAGCGAGAAGCGGCAGCCATGCGCCTGCAGCGTGGCGATGAAGCGGGCCGCCCGGTCGAGGTCGGCGATCGCGCTGGTCTCGGTGATCTCGAAGCAGATGGTCGCGGGCGAAATGCCGCTGCGGGCAAACTGCTCCAATACGTAGTCGGCAAAGCTGTCGTCGCCGAAGCTCGCGCCCGACAGGTTGATGGCGCAGGTGGTGATCGGTGAAGCGTCGGCCGTCTGCCGGGCCAGGATGCCGAAGGCCTGGCGCACCATCCAGCGGTCGATCAGCGGCATCAGCCCGTAGCGCTCGGCCGCAGGGATGAATTCGCCTGGTGCAATCAGCTTGTCCTCGGCATCGGCCAGCCGGACCAACAGCTCGACATGGGCGCCTGCCGCGCCATCGCCATGCAACGGCACGATCTCCTGGGCGAAGATGCGGAAACGGTTCTGCTCCAGCGCTTCGCGCAGGCGCTGCACCCAGGCCATCTCGCTCAGCCGCTGCTCCACCTCCATGTCGCCGATCTGCTGGATCTGGATGCGATTGCGGCCGCGCTCCTTGGCCATGTAGCAGGCGACGTCGACGCTGCGCAGAATCTCTTCCAGCGTCATGCTGGCATCCGACATTCCGACCACGCCGATGCTGACGCTGATCTTGAAAGCGCGTCCCGCCCAGGCGAAGTTCAGCTCGTCGACGGCCTGGCGCAGGCTCTCGGCGGTGCTTGCCGCGAGCTCCTCGGGGCAGTTCTCCATCAGGATGCCGAATTCGTCGCCACCCAGCCGTGCCAGAAGATCGGTCGGGCGCAACCGGCTGTGCAGTGCCGCCGACACCTTGCGCAGGAGTTCGTCACCGGCCGCATGGCCGCAGGTGTCGTTGACGATCTTGAACTGGTCGAGGTCGAGATACATCAGCGCGTGCACCGCCGGGCGCTTGGCCAGGGCTGCCAGCGACGCGTTCAGCCGCGCCTCGAATTCGCGGCGGTTGGCCAGCGAGGTCAGCGTGTCATGGCTCGCCTGCCACGACAGCTGCGCCATGAATTCCTGTTCCTTGGTGCGGTCGTGGAACACCAGCACCGCGCCCGCCACCTTGCCGTCGACATAGAGCGGCGCTGCCACCAGCGACACTGCGACGCTCGAAAGGTCCGGCCGCATCAGCTGCTGTGGCACGCCGCTGCCGCCGACCGCTTCGCCCGAAAGGACGCGTGCGATGAAGCCGTTGTCTTCTTCGTCGCTCTCTTCGCTGACCAGCCGGAACAGCTGGTCGAGTGGCTTGCCCTTGGCGCTGGCGCCATGCCAGTCGAGCATCGCCTCGGCCGCCTCGTTCATATAGTCGAGCCGGCCCTCGGCGTCGGTTGCAACGACGGCCTGGCCGATCGAGGCCAGCGTGATCTGGGCGCGCTCCCGCTCGGCATTCAAAGCGCTTTCAAACGCCCGGCGCTGCTCCAGCAGATTGCCCGTGCGCCGCATCGCCAAAAGGATCAGGGCGCCTGCGGTTACCACGTTGACGCAGAGCAGCAGCACGGTGATGTCGCGCGAGCCGCGCCCGAGCGAGACGGAGAAGGCCTCAGCCAGCGGTGCCGTCTCTTCGTGCAGACGATGGATGTCCTTCTTCCACGCCGCGAGCTGTTCTGCCGAGGCACTGCCGCTCGAGATGCCGGCATGCATGGCCTCGCCGAGTGCCGCGATCTCCAGGATCTTCGGATCGGCGTCGATCCAGCGGTCGACGGCATTGGACAGGTAAGGCACGTGGCGGAAGTTCTTGAACAGCCAGATCAGGCCGGGATTGTCGTTCGGATGGTTGCCGCCGCGAAGGAAGCCGTCATAGGCGGCGTCATAGTCGAGCAGCGGTTTTTCCATCGCCAGACGCGCGTCGCGGTCGGCCAGCGGCACCGCAATGGCGTGGCGGAAGCGTTCGAAATAGTTGGCATCGCCGGAATTGGCATAAAGCGTCAGATAGTAGATCGCGTCCTTGTGGCCTTTCGACCAGGCGCTTTCGCCTGCAGCATAGGCGCGCACTGCAGACAAGGTATAGAGACTGGCACCGGCAATGACGGTCTGTATCAGGACAACGGCGATGAAGGGCCACAGCAGCCCGATGAGCTGAAACCTGGATCTGATGTCGCGTTGTCTCGTCACATGTATGGCGAACGAACTCGCCCCCCAGCTTGTTCTCCTCGCGTTTGCGGCGCGAATAGTTGCAATACCTATATGAGCAAGCTTTAAAATTCCTTTCCCTGTAAGGTTCAAAGCACTATCCAGTACATTGACGTAGGGTAAGGTATTTCCGGCCTGCTGCCAGCGATCTTCCGTCAACTTGGGTTGACGGAATTGCCTACGTCAACTAATGTTGACGAATGGTTGATCTGAACGCCCTGCATTTGCCCGATGATCCCGACGAAGCGCTGGCCGCGGTGGTTGCCTTGCGACGGCTGGCCGACACGCTCGAGCGGCGCGCGGTCAGGTCGGCGCTCGGGCAGGGCTGGTCATGGGCGCGGATCGCCCAGGCACTCGGCGTCAGCAAGCAGGCCGCCCACAAGCGGCTGTCCGACATCGGCGATGGGCCGGAGAGCTAGGAGACGAGAATGTTCAGCCGCATCAAGGCGCGTTTCAACGACATCGGCACGATCGGCACGCTATGCACCGGGGCGGAGCAACATGCGTTGCGGGATCATCAGCGCGAGCCGGGCGCCGAGCACTTCCTGCTCGCCGCGCTCGACCTGCCCGACGGCACGGCGCGGCAAGCCTTCGCAGCGGTCGGCGCGGATCCCGCGGCGCTGCACCAAGCCATCGCCCGTCAGTATGGCGACGCCCTTGCCGCCATCGGCCTGGACATCGCTTCGTCGTCGTCGGCCGGGTCGGAGCGGCTGGCCGCACGCCCCGGCGCATTCAATGCGTCGCCCTCCGGGCAGGAGGTCATGCAGGCGCTGGCGGCAAGCCGAAGCCAGCACGGCCCGCTGCTCGGCGCGCATGTCGTTGCCATCGTTGCCGGCATGCCGCACGGCGTTGCCGCCCGCGCCTTGCGGGCGATGGGCATCGACCTTGCCCAACTCAGATCCGCCGCCGAAGCTGTCGCCGGCGCCGATGCGCGTCCCTGAGCCGGGACGCGCTCACTTCGCCCGGTGAAGCCGAAGCGGCTTGGTCGTCTCGCGCTGGATGACGCCTTGTGCTTCGAGGTCGAGCTGGGCTGCCTTCAGCCACCAGCCGGCCTTGTCGCCGCCGGGAAACAGCTCCTCGGACAGGATCGGCAGCACCGCCGCCTTGGTTTCCGCCACGGTCAGGCCCGGCGTGGTTGCCGGCAGCACCTCAAGCAACGCGTCGCGCATGGCGGTGTATTTTGCCTTGTCGACACGCACGACATGGTTGGGCGAGACGATGTTGCGAATCTCTATCTTCTCAGCCGCCTTGGACATCGAGCTCTCCCTTTACATATTCGATCTTGGGGGCGCGAAAACCCATCGCCGCCCAGGCAGACAAAAGCCGCCACATGAAGCGGCCGGAATGCTTGGCATAACTCGGCAGGCTGTCTGTGAATTCGACGCCGGACCTGCGGTCGGCGGTCATCGTGCGCATCTCGGCCGGTGGCCGGTCGGCGGGGTTGATGCGCTCGCGATAGACCGACAGCCAATGCCCGCCCTTGAACTCCAGAAATATCGGCGAGTTGCAACAGGAAGCCACCACGCGCCGGGTCGGCGCCGTCCGGCTCAGCCGGTGTTCGCGCAACAGCTCGGCGCCATGCGCACAGCGGATCCGGTCTTTGCGGTAGAGCGTGTAGTTCGTGCCGCCGTCGCTTTCGAGCACCGGCGCGCCGCCGGGTAGCGCGGCGAAAATCCCGCCTGCCTTCTGGCAGCTGGAGCAATAGCAGATCGCGCCGACGATCGGCGTGCCGCTCGCCTCGAATGCCACCTGTCCGCATCTGCAGGCGATCCGTCGCATGTCAGCCATCTCATCACCTCGTCCGTCGATTTGAAACTAGACTGGACCGTCCAGTTTGATTTGTCAACGGCTTCAGCTTATGCTCGACATCGCAGCTGCCGATACAGGGACGTGCATTGATGAAGACCGCCAAAACGCGCCAGGAACGGACACGCGACACCATCCTCGATGCCGCCGCCGGCCTGTTTCTCCGCAACGGTTTCCTTGGCGCCAATATGGACGAGATCGCAGCGGTCGCCGACGTTTCCAAGCAGACCGTCTATGCCCATTTCCACAGCAAGGAAGCCTTGTTCCTCGATGTCGTCAGGGGGCTGACCGGCGTTGCCGGCGACGTCCACCAGGAGCAGGTCGCCGACCCCGTCGACGACCGCCCGATCGCCGATTACCTCCAGGAATTTGCCGAACTTCAGCTCACCATCGTCATGACGCCGAAGCTGATGCAACTGCGGCGGCTGGTCATCGGCGAGGTCGAGCGCTTTCCGGAACTGGGCAGGGCGCTGCATGCGCTCGGCCCGCAGCGCTCGATTACCCGCCTGTCGCGCGCCTTCGAGCGCTACCGCAGGCTCGGCCAGATCGAGGCCGACGACCTCGAGGCCGCGGCGTCGTTCTTCAACTGGCTGGTGATGGGGGCCCCGGTCAACGACGCCATGCTTCTGGGCGACGACGCCATCCTGCCCGCCGCGGCCTGCCGCGGCCACGCTGCCGAAAGCGTGCGCATCTTCCTCGCTGCCTTCGGCCCGCGCGCCACGCATCGGGCATAGGCGCCGGCTGGTGGCCGGCGCCGCAGGGTTCATTGACCTGATGCCATCAGGTCGCGCACCAGCGCGTCCTTCACCAGCCCGATCAGCTCGGCATGCAGTTCGCCGCGTGGTCGGCCGGCCTCGTCCGAACAGATCGGATCGAACTCGCCAAACGACTTGAGCAGTTCGGCCGCACCGTCCTTGCACTCGGGCAGGAAGCTGAAATGCGTCGCACCCGCCACGGTCGCATAGGTCCCCTTGGACGTCAGCTTCGCGAGCCCATCGGAGATGACAGCCAGCGGAATGCCTTCACCCTCGCCGAGATTGATGAAGTGCATCGGGATCGCGATGTCCTTCAGGCTGTCGGGGTCATAGGCCTGGGCGAGGCCGGGATCGGCCAGCACCGCCGTCTTGATCCGCTGGTCGAGGTTCGACTGCTCGAAGCGCGCCTGATCGATGCGGCGCAGGTCTACCTTGTCGACTGTAATCTTCTCGTCATTGACGTAGCCGACGCCGCTTACAAACCAGGCGCAGTCCCACTTCTTGTAGCTGTCGCAATAGCGGGCATAGGCCTCGAGATTGGCGCGCGCGCCCGAAAGCTCCATGGCACTGGCACCACCGAGCGAGAAGCCGACGATGCCGATCCTGTCGGCATCGATGACGCTGCTCCAGGCCGGATCCTTGGCCAGTGCGTCGATGACGGCGGACAGATCGGCCGTGCGCTGCCACAGCTTCGGCGTTTCGGCCGGGGTGGAAAAACCGCTGGTCGTGCCCGGATGGTTGGGGCCGGCAACGACGAAACCCGCCTTGGCAAGCTCGGTGGCGAGCCAGCTCATCGCCTGCACGCGGCTGCCCGATCCATGCGACAGCAGCACCAGCGGATGGCGGCCCGGCACCACGGGTGCATCAATGCTGGCTGCCGCGCCCTTGAACACCTTGTTGTCGCCGACAATTGTCGGCTTGCCGCCGACGGCTGCCGGATACCAGACGGTCACGGATAGATCGCGGCCGGTCTGCGGCACCGACATCTCTTTGACGCCCGCTTCCGAAGCGAAGCAGGCGGAGACGAAGCCGATGAGGGCGGGAATGGTGGTGAGTAACTGGAGCACGGGAACCTCGCTCTGTTTGCGGATGAAGACGAGCGAGCAATGGCGAAATTGACCTTTATCGGCGTCCTCGATCGCGATTCAGGTCGTGCTCGATCGCGATAGAGGCCATGATCGGCTGTCTGCTCTCCGGTGGGATTCGCCTTGATCTTCGTGCCCTTGTCCTTCGTCGCCGCCCTGTTGCTGGTCATCCTGCTCGTCGCAGCATTGCGCGCCCGCGAAACATCAGGCGGCAACACCGCCTTCCTCGTCCTCGTCGCCCTCTGCGCGGTGCAGTCGGTCGTCGTCGGCCTGCGCTGGGGCTACCATGTCGAGGCCGCGCGTTATGTGCTGCCGATCCTCGCAGCCAGTCTGCCGCCTTTGGTGCTATTCAGTTTTCGCACGTTGCTCCAGCGCGACGATGCTAAGGGCGGCGCCACGCGCTGTCTGCACGCTCTTCCTCCGGTGGTCATGACGGCGCTTGTGCTGTTCGTGCCCGCCCTCATCGACGCAGCACTAATCGTGCTATTCGTCGGTTATGCCATCGCCGTGCTGAACCTCGCACGCAGCGGCCCGGACGCATTGGTCGAGGCCCGCCTCGACAGCGCTGTCGCCGCCCACCGCGCGCTGGTCATCGCAGCTGTCGCGCTTTGCCTGTCAGCTCTGTTCGATCTGGGCGTACTGCTCGCCTTCGAATGGTCCATGGGCGCCGACGCCGAGATCATCGCCAGCAACGCCAACATCCTCGGCCTGTTCTTCATCGGCCTGACCGCCTTCGTCGCCTCGCGCGCCCATCCCTCGGCACCGACCCAGACCAATCCACCCGAGCCGTCGCCGTCCGAGCAGGACCGCGAGGTCCTCGACCAGGTCCAGCGCCTGCTGATCGACCAGAAGCTCTATCGCGACGACAATTTGACCCTGTCCAGGCTGGCCCGCCGCGCGGGCGTGCCGGCGCGGCAGATCTCGGGCGCCATCAACCGCCTCGCCGGCAAGAATGTTTCGCAGTACATCAACGACGTCAGGATTTCGGAAGCCTGCCGCCTGCTCAGGGACACCGACATGTCGGTCACATCGGCCATGCTCGATGCCGGCTTCCAGACCAAGTCCAACTTCAACCGCGAGTTCCGCCGCGTCACCACGCTGAGCCCCGCCTCCTGGCGCGAGCAGAACCGGCGCAGGGCCGCGAACGCCGCTTGAACGGCCGCCATCGTCACGCCGCGCGGTAGGTCTGCGCCACGGCACCGCCTGGAAAGGCTCTCGAACTCACCAGCTCGAGCCGGGCCGGCGCGGCGAGTTCGGAAAACAGCGGCAGGCCCTGGCCAAGCGCCACAGGGACGACCAGCAGCGCGAAGCGGTCGACCAGCCCGCCGGCGACGAGGCTGCGGGCAAAGCTGACCCCGCCATGGGCGACGATCGGCTTGCCCTCCTGCGCCTTCGTCCAGGCGATTTCTTCCGTGAGATCACCGCTCGCCACATAGGCCTGCGTCCAGCCCTCCGCGCCGGCTTGCGGCGCAGCCTGCGTGATCGCCGTTGTGGCGTTCGCCAGGATTGGCGGCCCCTGCCGCGAGAACACCGCCTTGGGGATCTGGTTCATCGGTGCCGCGACTGGTCGGTGGACGTTGGTCACCAGGCGGCCATGCCAAGGAAGGTGCGGCTGCCCATGATGTGCAGGCTGACGTTCCACAGGAACTCCATGCTCCACGCCTTGGCCTCCTGGTCGGTGCCGAACATCCAGCCGTTTTGCCCGTCCAGGTCGCTGACGAAACCGTCGACCGACATCGACATCTTCAACACCAGCTCTCTCATCGCCGTCTCCTCCATTGCAGTCCTGACCCGAGGACGCACGGGAACGACAGATACCGACAGCGCGCGGCCATTTCATTGGCCGCGCGCTCTCGCATTCCGCAATCTCAGGCAGCTAGCGCTGCAGCCCGGCAAAGAAGGCCGCGACCTCTTCCGCCCAGACCTCGGGCACTTCCATCGCCGCAAAATGGCCGCCGCTGGCAAGCTCCGTCCAGCGCATGATCGTGTTGCCTTCTTGGCCGTAGCGGCGGATGGCGACCTCGTCGCGGGCAAAGACGGCAACGCCCGTCGGCACGCCCGAATTCGGCTTCGGCGACCACGCTTCGGGATCGTGGGCGTTTTCATAATAGAGCCGGATCGACGAGGCTGCGGTGCCGGTGAACCAGTAGACCAGCACATTGGTCAGGAACCGGTCGAGCTCGACGGCATCAGGGCTGTCGCCGAAGCCGGCAAACATGTCGCCCAGCCAGGCGATGAGACCGGCCGGCGAGTCTGAAATGCCATAGGCCAGCGTCTGGGGCCGGCTCGACTGCAGCGCATTGAAGCCGAAGCGTTCGGCCATGAACTGTTGCAGGCGCTGCAAACGGCTCTTCTCGGCATCGCTGAACGTGGCGATCTCGCTGGGATCGATGGGCCCAAGCGGAATGAAGCCCATCGTCGCCGCGTTGACATGCACGCCGATGACCCGGTCAGGTGCTGCCCGGCCGATGGCAGGTGCGATGATCGCACCGGCATCGCCGCCCTGCACGCCGAAGCTGGTGTAGCCGAGGCGCGACATCAGCTCGAGCATGGCGCTGGCGATGCGGCCGTCATTCCACCCGGCCTCGTGTGTCGGGCCGGAGAAACCGAAGCCGGGCAGCGACGGGATGACGAGATCATAGCCCGCCGCAGTCAGCGGCCCGATCGCGCCGAGGAACTCGACGAACGAGCTCGGCCAGCCATGCAGCAGGAGCAGCGGTACGGCATCGATAACCCCCGACTTCACATGCAGGAAATGGATGGTCTGGCCGTCGATCTCGGTGACGAATTGCGGGTGGCTGTTGATCGCGGCCTCTTGCGCGCGCCAGTCGAAGCCGTTCTTCAGCCGCTCGATTGCGCGGGTGACGAAAGCGGATGCCATGCCGTAGCTCCAGCCCGCGCCTGCAACTTCGTTGGCAAGCCGCGTGTTGGCGAGCCGCGCCTGGAGGTCAACCAGCTCGGCTTCGGAAATGGCGATCGTGAAGGGGGTGATGTCAGACATTGCCGCGTGTCCACTTCTGCTCTTGTGCACGGTCCCGTTCGAACATCGTTGCGGGGGCGTGCACGGGGTTGAAAGTGGATCCTTTCTAGCCGGTGGCAGGGACTGAGAGATTGAAGATTTCCGACAGTTTCAGCGGCGGGCCTGCCCGGGGGTGACGCCCATGATCGCCTTGAGCGAGCGGATCATGTGCGGCTGGTCGGCAAACCCGAGCGCAAAAGCGACGTCGGCTGCCGGCCGGCCCTGCTGCAACAGCGCCAGCGCCTTCTGGGCGCGCTCGATCTGGGTGAAGGTCTTGTAGGTCACGCCGGTCGTCTTCAAAAAATGTCGCTGCAGCGTCCGCTCCGACATTGCCATGGGGTGGCCCGAGACGATCGAGGCGACCACCCGGTTGTCCTCGACGATTGCGTTGCGGACCAGCTTGCGCACGAAGCCATCGACCGTGTCCAAGGTCGGAATCTCCAGCACGTCGGAGCCGAGCCGGAAGCGGTCCTTGCCGATCATGTCCAGCACCACCCCTTGGTCGCGCATCACCTCGCCCGGCATCAGCGGCATGAAGCTGCTCGGCTTGAAGGCGATTGCCAGGATCTCGTCGCCGGCGGCATAGTCATGGGTCACCGCAGCCGTGGTCAGCCCGGTGCGCAACACGGTGGTGGTATCGCCGTTCCTGAAAATGACCACGTCCCAGCAGCCGTCCGGCTGCATCTTTACAGAGCCGCCGCTGCCAAATCTTGTCCGCGTCACCGCCTCGACAAAAGGCGACGACCACCCCTCCAGTGTCACGACCTCATGCATCTTTGCCGCCAGTCTCCCCGCAAGCGCAGTGTCGCTGGAGATGCCAGAGGAGGCAAGGGCAGCAAGCTGCTGTCAGTCGACACCGTTGGGGCCATGACCAATAGCTGTTGGCTCAAGCCGTTTCGGACGGCCGCCGCGCCTTGACACGCCGGACATGGCGGCTAGTTTTCTGCCCGCGAGGTAACGTCCTCTCCTGCGAGGGAAAGAATGTCCGGGAACGGCCCGGCCCAATCAAGGGGGTCCGTTCATGCGCCGTCTGCATCTAGAGCAATTCCAGGAAAAGTGTGCAGCGGTTTTCCGTCAGGAATCGCGCAAAAACAAGAAGATAGAGAGATTCCGCGATTCGAAGAAAAGCGGAAACGCTCCAGTCCTCGCGCGCTTTCCTGAAAACGGCCGACTGATGACCGAGACGTCTGGGGAATTCCGGATTGCGTATCATGCTGCCGAGTACGGGCCGCCCCTGATGATGTCACCGGTATCAGATTCAAGATGACCGAACTTGGCGCCCAACCCTCCAGCGACATCGCTTCTGAACCGCTCGACAAGCCAGCGAGCCGCTGGCCGCTGCTCCGCTGGTTTGCCTCATCGGCGACATTGAACGTTCCCCAGGCGTCCGCGCCGGTGGCGTTCTCGCTCGTCGCCTTGGGCCTCATGGGCGATGCACGGGGCGGTGCCGCCATGATCCTGGCAATGACCCTTGCACAGGTCGTCGGCGCCATCCCGATCACACGGCTCGGACGGAACCGCCCGGCTGCCACCTTCCTGAGGCTGTTGGTGGCCTTCCGCACACTCGCTCTGGCTGCCGTCGTCCTGTGCGCACATTACCAGGCGCCGTTTGCCTTGCTTGTCGTCTTCGCGGCCTTGGCCGGCTTGGTCAACGGCGCGGCATTCGGGTATCTGCGCGCGTTGCTCAATCACTTCACATCTGCTTCGCATCTGCCCCGAACGCTCGGCATTGCAGCCACCCTCAATGAGCTGACCTTTGTTCTTGGTCCGGTGGTGGCGTCCGCCCTTGGCGCCGTCTCGCCCGTCTTTGCCCTGCTCGCGCTGACACTGCTCGGTGCCATTCCGGCCCTGCTGGTGCCGCAGGCGGGCAAGAGCCATGTCGAGCACGCGCCTCATGCCGAGGGTTCGGTGCTCTGCCCCTCCATCCTGCTGTGGCTCGTCTGTGCGGCTGCAGGTTCGTCCACGGTCGCGGCCATCGAAATCGGAGCCGTCGCGCTCGCCCTGAAATTCGGCTACCCACCGACGCTGGCCATCCTGTTCACGGTGCCGCTGTGCCTGGCCTCGGTCGCGGGTGGTATCTGGGTCAGCGTGCGCAACCGCATGGTAAGCAGCAGGGCCGTCGTTTTGCTGCTGTGCGTCTTGACGCTTGGAGCCGCACTCGCCGCACTCGGACCATCGCTTGTGACCACGGTCGTCGGCGCCGTCCTCATCGGATTGGTCCTGGCGCCTCTCGGCACCTACTACTCGCTCGTTCTCGACCGGCTGGCCCCGCCACGCAGGCGACCCGAAGTGTTCGCCTTGCTGCGCACGTCGAGTGCCATAGGCATCATTTTTGCCAGTGCAGTGCTGACGGCAGCGTCCCTGTCGAGCGCGCTGATCGTCGTGGCGGCCACGATGTTCGCGGTGACGCTGACGGTAGCATTCGCGACCCTCCGGCGCTGAACTGGAGCCGTCAATCAAGCCTGAGGTCGGAAGCCGCTCGGCTCCAAAACCGCGTCGCCGGCGGCTTAGTCGTGGGTGACAGCGGCGGCGGTCAGGCCGGTGCGCAGCACGGTGGTGGTGTCGGCATTCCTGAAGATGACAAAGCAGTCACGACAGACGATCGGGCGCGATGCTGAGCGCAGCCTCAAGGCTGTGTGCACTCGCCGAGCTGCCGCCAAGTCGGGTGAAAATGCCAAGGCAGAGGGCACCGCAGCGATCAGCTTGTCGATCCGGTCAGAATCCACCATGCCACGGCCCTTTCGCGATCCAGCGCCGCCTTGAGCAGTTCGGCAGAGCGGGTACAACCGGGAGGCTGCGGGCAGCGTAGAGGGCCGCGTTATTTCTCTCGCTTTTCGGTCTTCAGGTTCGGAAGGTCGGGTCGCCTGGATTTCACCCCGGCCTCCTTCAGGGCGGTGTAGCCGACCTTTTTGAGAAGCTTCTCCGTTTTGGCGCGCTCCTTGTCGAGAGCGCTCTGACCTCTGACCTTGGGCATGCGTCCTCCATCGGGTTGGTTGGCTAGCAAGATCGCCAGCGCGCACAATGTCAGCATTGGCGCAGCGGCAGAGAGAACGTCAATGACCCAAATGGACCGCCTGCCGCCATCGGTTGCAAATTCGCCCATGCCACAGCGAATGAGGCCGTTCAAACCGCGCATGCCTGGTCGGCTTTGCCGGCCAGCGGTCCCGGCAGAACTCCGGGGCTTGAGTTGCAGGCGCGTCCGGCGCGCGCCTAGACGGCCTGGTTGAACACCGCCTCGATAGGATGCCCGTCCGGGTCGATCACGAAGGCGGCAAAATAGGTCGGGCCGTAATGCGCCCGCAGACCGGGCCCGCCATTGTCTTTGCCGCCATGGGCAAGTGCTGCCGCATGGAACGCCGCGACTGCCTGCCGGTCGGGTGCGGCGAAGGCAAGGTGGAAGCCGGGACCGGGCGGGCGCTGGCCTTTGCTGCGTTGCTTGAGCGCCAGCTTGTCACCGCCGCCTGCGACACCGTAGCCGACGGCCTGGTCGTCGGGGCCGGGCGAGAGGTCTTCCCAGACCCTGACATAACCGAGCGGGGCAAGGGCCGCGTCGTAGAAGGCTGCTGCGCGGTCGATGTCGGAGACACCGAGCGAAATGTGATGAAGCATGCCGTCTCCGCTCCTAACCGCTGCTTAGCTCGCCGCCAGCCCCTTCAGTCTATACAGCGCGTCCAGTGCCTCGCGTGGGGTCATTTCGTCGGGGCTCAGCCCCTCCAGTGCCTTGGTCAGCGCGTCGTTGGCGACGGGTTTCGTCGCCTCGCGTCTCACCGCCACCGAAAACAGCGGCAAATCGTCGACAAGCTTGTTGGCTTTCCCGGAGGTTTCGCCTTCCTCGAGCTGGTGCAGCACCTCCTTGGCGCGCGCCACCACGACATCGGGCAGGCCGGCGAGCCGGGCCACCTGCACGCCGTAGGAGCGGTCGGCAGCACCCTTGCCGACCTCATGCAGGAACACCACTTCGCCTTCCCACTCCTTCACCCGCATCGTCACATTGTGCAGGCGGCCGAGCTTGCCGGAAAGTGCCGTCAGTTCGTGGAAATGGGTGGCGAAGATGGCGCGGCAGCGGTTCTTTTCGTGCAGATATTCGACTGCCGCCCAGGCGATCGACAGGCCGTCGAAGGTGGCGGTACCCCGACCGATCTCGTCGAGGATGACAAGCGTGCGCTCGCCCGCCTGGTTGAGGATGGCGGCGGTCTCGACCATCTCGACCATGAAGGTCGAACGCCCGCGCGCCAGATCGTCCGAGGCGCCGACGCGGGAGAACAGCCGGTCGACCACGCCGATATGCGCACGCTCGGCGGGTACGAACGACCCCATCTGGGCGAGGATGGCGATCAGCGCGTTCTGGCGCAGGAAGGTCGACTTACCACCCATGTTCGGGCCGGTGAGCAGCCAGATGGCTCCGTTCCTGTCGTTGCCGTCCGGCGACAGCGTACAGTCATTGGCGACGAAGGGGGCTGCCGCCTCGCGCCTCAGCGACTGCTCGACCACCGGGTGGCGTCCACCAAAAATGTCGAAGGCGAGGCTGGCGTCGACCTCGGGCCGGCACCACGCCTCGTTCTGGGCGAGCACGGCGAGTGCCGCCGACACGTCGAGCACGGACAGCGCGTCGGCGCCTGACCGGATCGCCTGGGCGTGGGTCACTGCCTCGCCGACCAACTGGTCGAAGGCCTGGAGTTCGATGGTCAGCGCCCGGTCGGCGGCATTGGCGATCTTGGTCTCGAGGCCGGCGAGCTCGGTGGTGGTGAAGCGCATCGCATTCGCCATGGTCTGGCGGTGGATGAAGCGCGCCTTGGCCTCGTCGCTGCCGTTCAGGGCCGTCTGGTTGTTCGCCGTCACCTCGATGTAGTAGCCGAGCACGTTGTTGTGGCGGATCTTGAGCGAGCGGATGCCCGTCTCCTCGATCAGGTCGCGCTCCATGCCGGCGATCACCCGGCGCGACTGGTCGCGCAGCGCCCGCATCTCGTCGAGTTCCGGATGATAGCCGGCGCGGACAAAACCGCCGTCGCGCTTGAGAAGCGGCAGCTCCTCGCCCAGCGCCACGTCGAGATGGTCGGCGAAGCCTGTGGGCAGGGCCGATATCGCCGCGATCGCCGCCGCCAGCTGCTTCGGCAGGGAAGCGCCCGCAAACAGCCCGGCAATGGTGCGCGCCGCCGAGAATCCCGAACGCAGCGCGCCGAGATCGCGCGGCCCGCCGCGGTTGAGCGCCAGCCGCGACAGTGCGCGCGGCATGTCGGCGACGCCCTTCAGGCTGAGCCTGAGCGCATCGGTCAGCCGCGTTTCGCCGGTGAAGAACGACACCGCGTCCAGCCTGGCGCCGATGGCTTCGGGATCTGTCAGCGGCGACATCAGCCGGTCGGCGAGCAGGCGCGCGCCGCCGCCCGTCACCGTACGGTCGATGGCGCGGAACAGCGAGCCGTCGCGGCCGCCCGACAGGGTGCGCAACAATTCGAGATTGGTGCGTGTCGCCGGGTCGATGAACAGCGTGGTGCCCGACTGCTCGCGCTCGGGCCGCGACAAAGGCGGCCGCTCGGCCTTCTGGGTCTTTTCGACATAGGCGATGACGCCGGAGATGGCCGACAGCTCGGCGCGCGAAAACGCACCAAAACTGTCCGGCGTCGCCACGTCGTAGAAACGGGCGATGCGGCTGGGCGCCGAGGTCGAATCGAACAGGCTCGGCGGCTGCGGGTTGACGATGCGGCCGACCAGATCGAAGCTCGGGCGCAGCTCCTCGTCATGGAAGGCAGGTTCGGCGACGATCAGCTCGCGCGGGTCGACGCGGAAGATGTCGGCCGAAAGCCGTTCCGGCGTCGTCTCGGCGACGCGGAAGATGCCGGTCGATATCTCGATCCAGGCGATCGCCAGGCTGGCTTCGCCCGCGCCCTTGACCCGCCCCAGCGCCATCAGGAAATTCGATTCCTGCGGCGCCAAAAGCTTGTCTTCGGTAATCGTGCCGGGCGTCACCAGCCGCACCACGTCGCGCTTGACCACCGACTTCGAGCCGCGCTTCTTGGCCTCGGCCGGGTCTTCCACCTGCTCGCACACGGCGACCCGGTAGCCTTGCCCGATCAGCTTCTGCAGATAGTCGTCGGCGGCATGGATCGGCACCCCGCACATCGGGATGTCCTGGCCCTGGTGCTTGCCGCGCTTGGTCAGCACGATGCCGAGCGCGCGCGAGGCCTTCTCGGCGTCGTCGAAGAACAGCTCGTAGAAGTCGCCCATGCGATAGAACAGCAGCGAATCCGGGTTCGCCGCCTTGATCTCCATATACTGTTCCATCATCGGCGTCGGCGCGGCATGCACCGGGGCTTCGGCCCGGCTTTCCCCTCCGGATTCCGCAAAGTCAGCTTCCGCAGCGATTATCGGTCGATCGTTCACGCCTGAACCTTCGAAAAAAGGAAATTCCCTCGTCTGCTTGGCGGTTTACAGCGCCGATGTGTAGCCTTAATCCAAAACGCTCCACAAAAAGAAATTTAAGGGACAGGAACGCTTCTCACCATGGCAACTACCAGGAAACCCGACAATTCCGGTCCCTCCGTCTCCGCTCAGGAAGCGCTCGACTTCCACGCCATGGGCCGCCCGGGCAAGCTCGAGATCAATCCGACCAAGCCGATGGCGACGCAGCGCGACCTCAGCCTCGCCTATTCGCCCGGCGTCGCCGTGCCGGTGAAGGCCATCGCCGAGAATCCGTCCCGCGCCTATGACTACACCACCCGCGGCAACATGGTCGCCGTCATCTCCAACGGCACCGCCATCCTCGGCTTGGGCAATCTCGGCGCGCTGGCCTCCAAGCCGGTCATGGAGGGCAAGGCGGTGCTGTTCAAGCGCTTCGCCGACGTCGATTCCATCGACCTCGAGGTCGACACCGAGGACGCCGACGAATTCATCAATTGCGTGCGTTTCCTCGGGCCGTCCTTCGGCGGCATCAATCTCGAGGACATCAAGGCGCCCGAATGCTTCATCATCGAGCAGCGCCTGCGCGAGCTGATGGACATCCCCGTCTTCCATGACGACCAGCACGGCACCGCCATCATCGCCGCCGCCGGCCTGATCAACGCGCTCGAAATCACCGGCCGCGACATGAAGACGGCCAAGCTGGTCTGCAATGGCGCCGGTTCCGCCGGCATTGCCTGCATCGAGCTGATCAAGTCGATGGGCTTCACGCCTGACAATGTCATTTTGTGCGACACCAAGGGCGTGGTCTACCAGGGCCGCACCGAAGGCATGAACCAGTGGAAGTCGGCGCATGCGGTCAAGACCGAGGCGCGTTCGCTGGCCGACGCCATGGACGGCGCCGACATCGTCTTCGGCCTCTCGGCCAAGGGCGCGCTGACACCGGCCATGATCCAGTCCATGGCCAAGAACCCGATCATCTTCGCCATGGCCAATCCCGATCCGGAGATCACGCCCGAGGAAGTCGCCGAGATCCGCACCGACGCCATCATGGCGACCGGCCGTTCGGACTATCCGAACCAGGTCAACAACGTGCTCGGCTTCCCCTACATCTTCCGCGGCGCGCTCGATGTCCGCGCGACAACCATCAACGACGCCATGAAGGTCGCCGCCGCCAACGCGCTGGCCGAGCTCGCCCGCCAGGACGTGCCCGACGACGTCGCCGCCGCCTATCAGGGCAACCGGCCGAAATTCGGTCCCAACTACATCATCCCGGTGCCGTTCGACCCGCGCCTGATCTCGGCGATCCCGATCGCGGTCGCCAAGGCCGCCATGGAATCGGGCGTCGCCGGCCGGCCGATCCTCGATCTCGACAAATACGCCAACGAGCTCTCCGCCCGCCGCGACCCGATCGCCTCGACCTTGCAGCGCATCTATGACCGGGTCCGGCGCCAGCCCAAGCGCATCGTCTTCGCCGAGGGCGAGGAAGAGCAGGTCATGCGCGCCGCCGTGTCTTATGTGAACCAGAAGCTCGGCACCGCCATCCTTCTCGGTCGCGACGACATCATCAAGGAAAACGCCCGCCAGGCCGGCATCGACCTCAATAAGCCCGGCCTCGAGATCATCAATGCGCGGCTGTCACGCCGCAACGCCATCTATGCCGACTTCCTCTACGAGCGTTTGCAGCGCAAGGGTTACCTTTTGCGCGACTGCCAGCGACTGATCAACAACGACCGCAACCATTTCGCCGCCTGCATGGTGGCGCTCGGCGATGCCGATGGCGTGGTGACAGGCGTCACCCGCAACTATTCGACGGTGCTGGAGGATGTCCGCCGCGTCATCGACGCCAAGCCCGGCCACCGCGTCATCGGCGTGTCGATCGTGCTCGCCCGCGGCCGCACCGTCATCGTCGCCGACACCGCCGTCCACGATATGCCGAACGCCGAGCAGATCGCCGACATCGCCGAGGAAGCCGCCCACTTCGCCCGCCGCATGGGCTATGAGCCGCGCGTCGCGATGCTCGCCTACTCGACCTTCGGCCACCCCGCCGGCGAGCGCTCCGAGCGTGTCCAGGAGGCGGTCAAGATCCTCGACAAGCGCCGCGTCGATTTCGAATATGACGGCGAAATGGCCGCCGACGTCGCCCTCAACCACCGCCTGATGCAGCAGCAATACCCCTTCTGCCGCCTCTCCGGCGCCGCCAACGTGCTGGTCATGCCGGCCTTCCACTCGGCGGCGATCTCGACCAAGATGCTGCAGGAACTCGGCGGCTCCACCGTCATCGGCCCGCTGCTGGTCGGCTTGAACAAGCCGGTCCAGATCGTCTCGCTCAACGCCAAGGACAGCGACATCGTCAACATGGCGGCGATCGCGGCGTACAACGCGGGGACTTGAGAAGCGGCCGGCCCTGAGCGGTAGCGAAGGGCCGATCAATCGACAACGATTTGTCGATTGAAGCGACTCAAGGCCCGGAGCCATGGCGGAGGGCATAGCGCTGCCGCCCTCCTTGCGCCGTCTGCCGATTGGGCAAAGGCGCCAAAGCTGCCAATCTCCCTCCTTGTGGGGGAGATGCCCGGCAGGGCAGAGGGGGGGCGAAGGATCGCGAGGTTGCCGCCGTTCCTCACACTCCCACGAAAGGGGACGAGCGAAACCGAGCGCTCTCGGGCCAGCGAGGGCTCAATAGTAAGGAGTTGCGTCTAGCAATGGGATGGCCGTTCCAGAAGCTCCTCTATTACAGCTTTTGCCTCTATGGGTATCAGGTCGGGATTATCGCCTAGGACATTCTGGATGACGTGCTCGATCAGCCTGCCAGATTGGTTCTTTGTAATGCCCTTCAGGAAGGGGAATGCTTCTACAATCATCTTTTCAAGAGCATGATCGTCGGTTGTGAAATATCGACTGTCCATGACCAACGACAAACCACCTACGTATTGCGCTATCGAAGTCGCTTCAGGTGGCGTCTCAAAGACCCTCGTTGTAACTGCATCTATCATGCCTTGGAACAACACTTGGCCGCCAGTTATCAGCTCGAAATAGCTCATCTCCGCCGGAATGCAGATTGCGGCCCTGTTCTCAGGGAAGTCTCGGCAGATGGCGATCCCCAAAAGCAATGGGTCGAGAATCACATTCTCAATTCCATTTCGCCTTCCATGCGCAATTACGGATATTCGCTCGCTTGGATTGTGCTTCCCATCCCAATCCAGCAAGCCAAAAACCGACATGTTGCCTGCAACAGTCAGTTCGTTGACAAGTCGGCGCACTACTTCACATCCAGTGTTGGTGTCGCCGCTACCCCTAGTGCGAGTGCCAGTCGCAACGAATTCCAATGAACGATCCGACTGAATTCGTGTCTTCAAGAGCTTGTATAGAGAGTCATATATTTTTGCGTCGCTTGGACTTTCGACAAAAACCTGTCTTCTCCCATCATAGGAGAGGGCTAGAGTGGGGACTCCTACTGTAAGCAGGTTTAATGCATTTGATTTAGATATTGCCGAGATACCGGGCTTATCTGGGAGCATTACATGGAGACAACCTTCTGGCGCCAGTGCTACGGTAGAAGGGGAATGAGTTGCTAGTATTACGTTGACTTTATGTTTTTCGACAAGCGTATCGACAATCGTATCGATTAGATTTTTTGTCATTGCCGGGTGAAGTGGGGCGTCTATTTCATCAAGAAGCAATATTTTTGGGTATGTTGTAAGTTGACGTTTGTCATCGGCATAATAAAGGCATAACGCAAACGACATAAGTATTTTTTCGCCACTTGATAGATCTAAGAATTTTATCTCAGTTTGTGTATTTTCCTTAGTTAATTTTGGCTCGAAGGGTGTGTTCGAGAATTCGTCCGGTTGATTGATTCTAAATTTTAGGCCGGCAGTTTCAATCGCGCTGTTTACGAACTCCCAAGGAGGCATCATATAGCGGTCTCGGAATTCCTCATCCGACAGTGCTGAGACATCGGTGCGTCCCTTGATAATGGCTAATTGCTTAACTCGGTTCTTTAGCTGGAGATCGCGATAGGCAACAAATAGTCGGGCGAAAGATTGTTGGAAAAGTTCTGCGGCGCCCCAGGTTGGTGTCTCGTCTGCCAAGAAGTCGTCGCGATCTAAAGCCGACAAGGGTTTTTTCCGTAGCGTGGAGACCTCTTGTGCTATTGGTAAGTGCGACGCGCCAGATTGAGCAATAAATCGATCAAATAGATCTATGATGCCAGAAAAATTCTTTATTTTATCAGGTTCAGATCCGGGTTCAAATAGCGACTTATATTCCTCTATACTATTTACGACCATTCCATTTGAAGCAAACTGAGGCGAAATTTTCTCAAATCGAAGGGTTTGGAGTTTTTCAATGGCCTTCCATGCTTCCATTCGTTCGGTAATTACACTGTGACCGTCGTACTCTCCAGTGTCTTTTGGTATCATCGTGTTCCAGTCAAAGAATCTCACTTCCGCACTGGCATCTTCAATGCAGTCAACAGAGATACTTCCTGCTTGTATCGCTTTGAGTAGATGTGTTTTGCCTGTCCCATTCGCGCCTGTAATAATAGAGAACGATGGAAGATCGGCTTCTGGGAAGGATTTAATAGAGCGGTACGGTTTCTTGAATGCGAGCTTCACTGTCGGACAATCCTCTGCAGTTCTTGCGATTAGGCACGACGATATCACAACAAGGCGTAAGTCTAGGTGTCCAGATTGAGAGTCCTGTTGCGTCGCATCTGTGTGCCGACATTAGGCGCTTGCGGTCGCATTGAGACAGGGCCAACTGTCACCATCTGTCAGCAATCAGCGTGGATATCCGCCCCCGTTTTTCCACGCCCCTCCGCCTTCCCGTCCGATCCCCGCGGTTCCTCCCACGGGAACGCCGGTCGCGACGATGACATGCGCGAGGCCTGTGCCGCCCCTCATCCGCCCCTTCGGGGCACCTTCTCCCCGTAAACGGGGCGAAGGAAGATCTCAGAGCAGCCCCGCCTGCTCGGCTTCGCGTTTCAAATTCTGCCGTGGTCGCGGGCCGATTTGCTGGATGACCAGGCCGGCGGCGAGCGAGCCGAGGTCGCCGCAGTCCTTGAGCGAGCGGCCTTGGGTGTAGCCATAGAGGAAACCGGCGGCATAGAGGTCGCCGGCGCCTGTCGTGTCGACCAGTTCGCGGATTTTGGTCGCCTCGATGACCACCGTCTCGTCGCCGCGCACGATCACAGAGCCCTTTTCGGAGCGAGTGATGGCGGCGATCTTGCAGTCCTTGCGGATCAGCGACAGAGCCTCGTCGAATGACGACGTCTCGTAGAGCGACTTGATCTCGTGGCTGTTGGCAAAAACGATGTCGACGGTGCCCGAGCGCATCAGCTCCAGGAACTCGGCGCGGTAGCGGTCGACGCAGAACGAATCCGACAGCGTCATCGACACTTGGCGGCCGGCGGCGTGCGCGTGGGCTGCGGTCATGCGGATGGCTTCCTTGGCCAGTGGCGGATCCCACAGATAACCTTCGAAATAGGTGACCTTGGCTCCGCTCGCCTTGTCGGCCTCGACATCGTCGGGTCCGAGCTCGACGCAGGCGCCGAGATAGGTGTTCATAGAACGCTCGCCGTCCGGGGTGACGAGGATCATCGAGCGCGCCGTCGGCGGGGTGCCGTCGAGCGGTTTCGTGTCGAAGGCGACGCCCTGGGCGCGGATGTCGTGGGTGAAGACCTCGCCGAGATGGTCGCGGCTGACCTTGCCGAAATAGGCCGAGCGGCCGCCGAAGCTGGCGATGCCGGCAGCCGTGTTGCCGGCCGAGCCGCCCGAGGCCTCGATCGCCGGGCCCATGCGGGAATAGAGCAGTTCGGCGCGCTCGCCGTCGATGAGGTTCATCGCGCCCTTGATGATGCCGTTGTCGGTGAGGAAGGCTTCGTCGCATTGCGCGATGATGTCGACGATGGCGTTGCCGATGCACAGCACGTCATATTGGCTCATCAGGGTCTCCGCGGCGCTTTGGCCGTAATAGGGGCCGAGGGGTCGGCAAAACGGATTGCGTTTAGCGGCTCGCGGCCCGTTTGCCTACCGGCAAATTGGCGAGAGCCGCTTGAGGCCGGCCCCGCGGCACCTTATCTCAGCGCGGAAACAGGGAGACGCCACGCCAACATGATCCTCGACGCCGCCCGCACCGCCGCCGGCCAGCTCTTTTCGGCCGAGTTCCGCACGGTGTTCCTGAAGACGCTGGGACTGACGCTGCTGGCGCTTGTCGCGCTGTGGTTCGGCATCCGCGAGGTCTTCGACTGGCTGGCCTGGCCGTGGATCGACGCCATGCTGCCCGGTCTGCCCGCCTGGACCGGCTGGCTGGGCCTGATCGCGGCTGTTATCGCCGGCGTCGGCCTGGCGCTGGGGCTGGCCTTGCTGATTGCGCCGGTGACGGCGATCGTCGCCGGCCTGTTTTTGGACGACGTCGCCGAGGTCGTCGAAAAGACCAACTATCCCGCGGAGCGCCCGGGGCAGCCGGTGCCGGCATTGCGCGCCATCGTGCTGGCGATCAAATTCTTCGGCATCGTCATATTGGGCAATCTGTTGGCGCTGCTTCTGATGTTCATCCCCATCGTCAACATCGGCGCCTTCTTCCTGGTCAACGGCTATCTGCTCGGCCGCGAGTTCTTCGAATTCGCCGCCATGCGCTTCCGCTCCGAGCAGGACGCCAAGGATCTGCGCCGCCGCAATGCCGGCACGGTGTTCATGGCCGGCCTGGTCATCGCGGCTTTCCTCGCCGTGCCGATCCTCAACCTGCTCACCCCGCTTTTCGCCGCGGCGATGATGGTGCATCTGCACAAGAGCGTGTCGGCGGCCGAGCGCCGGCCTGAAATGACGCGGGCGTGACGAGCGTTCAGCCGTCGCGGCCGAACATCGCCTGCAGCTTGGCATAGGCGATGCCGTCGCGGGCGAATTCGAACGTGCCCTGGCCCAGCATCTCGCGCGACGCCCGTTCCATCATGCCGAAGGCATATGCGGTGAGCTTCGAGCCGAGCGAGATGCGCTTGGCGCCGGCCTCGGCCAGCACCGCGACCGAAAAGCCGGGCACCGCCAGCACGTTGACCGGCTTCGACACCGAACTGCACAAGGTCCGGATCATCTCGATGTCTGATATTCCCGGTGCGTAGAGCACGTCGGCCCCGGCCTTCTCGAAGGCCTGCAGCCTTTTGATCGTGTCGTCGAGATCGGGGCGGTTCCAGAGGAAGTTTTCCGACCGCGCCGTCAAGACGAAGTCACCCTTCAGCGCCCGTGCCGCCTCGGCTGCGGCGGTGACGCGCTCGACGGCATGCGAAAAGTCGTAGATCGGCCGCTCGGGCTCACCGGTGTGGTCCTCGAGCGAACAGCCGGCAAGGCCTGCCGCTTCGGCGGCAAAGACGGTTTCGCCTGAGCTTTCGGGGCTGTCGCCCTTGCCCTCTTCGAGGTCGGCCGAGACAGGCAGCCCGGTGGCATGCGCCAGGTCGCGGCAGTGGTGGATCATCTCCTCGAAACCGACGTCGCCGTCGGGCCGCCCGCGCGAGAACGCGTAGCCGGCGCTGGTCGTCGCCAGGGCCTCGAAACCGAAGGAAGCCAGAAGCTTTGATGTGCCGATGTCCCACGGATTGGGAATGATGAAGGCGCCCGGCGCCTCGTGAAGTTTCCGGAAGACCGCGCCCTTGTCCATGTCATCGCCCTCGATCCGAACCGACGGGCAATATTAGACCGACGCGCCGGAGGGCTCAAACCTTGTTTCAGGCGATCGGGATCAGTCCTGCCAGTTTGCGCATGTCGTCGAACAGCACGGCGCCCGCAGCCTTGAGGCCATCGCAGTCGGAGTGCGGGTCGCGGTGATAGCCGAACACCCGCATGCCGGCGGCGCGGCCGGCCTCAGCACCCGCGACGCTGTCCTCGATGACGATACAGTCGGCTGGGGCAAAGCCCATCGTGCCGGCGGCGTGCAGGAACAGGTCCGGAAACGGCTTGCCGCGCTCGACCATGGTGGCGGAAAACAGCACGTCGCGGAAATAGGGCAGAAGCCCGGTCTGGCCGAGCGTCATGTGCATCTTGTTGACGCGCGCCGAAGACGCCACGCAATAGGCGATGCCGGCGGATTGCACCGCCGTGACGAAGGTTTCGACATAGGGGATCGCCTGCACGCCCGTTTCGAACAGCTCCGGCAGCTCGCGGTACCAGCGCTCGACGAAGTCAGGCCCGAGGCTGACGCCCGTCGCTTCGACCTCCTTCTGCACCGACACAAGGCTGCGGCCGACGAACTGGCGGCGGCAGTCCTCGTAGCTGACGGGATAGCCCGCCTCGGTCAGCCAGGCCGACAGCCGCTGGTTGGCCAGCGGCTCGGTGTCGACGAGCACGCCGTCGCAATCGAAGATGACGAGGCTTGGCTTGCTCATGCCGTTCCGGTCGAGCCGAAGCCGCCGGCGCCGCGCGACGTGTCGCCGGCAAGCGTACGCTCTTCGACCGCGGCGCGGGTTACCGCGGCGATGACGATCTGGGCGATGCGCATGCCGCGCTCGACATAGAAGTCTTCGTCGCCGTGGTTGATCAGCAGCACCTTGACCTCGCCGCGATAGTCGCTGTCGATGGTACCTGGTGTGTTGAGACAGGTGATGCCGTGCTTGAAGGCAAGGCCGGAGCGCGGCCGGATCTGGCCCTCGAAACCTTCCGGTATTTCGAAGATCAGGCCTGTCGGCACCAGGGCGCGCTTGCCGGGCAGGATCAGCAGCGGCCGATCGTCCGGCACGGCGGCGCGCAGGTCCATGCCGGCGGCACTCGACGTTTCGTAGGACGGCAGAGGCAGCTCGCCCGAATGCGGCAAACGGACGATCCCGATGACGGGGGCGGAAGAGGTAACGGCGGTCGATGTCATGGCGGCGATCCTATGGGACAGCGTCCAGATGAGGTCAATTCACAAGAGGTCGCACTCAGCGAATTTCCACCGGCACGACGGTCGTTTCGCGGATTTCCTCCATGACGAAGGAGGCCGAGACATCCGACAGCGGTACCTTGGCGATGAGGCGCTGGTAGAGACGGTCATACGCTTTCACATCGGCGACGCGGGCACGCAAGACATAGTCGAGATCACCCGACATGCGATAGACGCCAGTGATCTCGGGAAACGATGTCACGCCGGCGCGGAACCTGGCCAGCCATTCGGGGTCGTGGCTCGACGTGCGCACCAGGATGAACACGGACAGGCCGAGGCCGAGCTTGTCGGCATCGACGAGCGCGACGCGGCCAGTGATGAAGCGCTCATCGTCGAGCCTTTTGACACGGCGCCAGCAGGCATTGCGCGACAGGCCGACGCGCTCGGACAGCTGGTCGACCGAAAGCGTGCCGTCGCGCTGCAGTTCGGCGAGTATTCTTCGATCAATCGTATCGAGTTCTCCAGACATCTTGGGATAAATGTCCCAAAACTTGGTGAATGGCAAGGACAGATTGGGACCGATGAACCTCTCTCCCGTGCGACGATACTCATGTCAGCCAGGGAGGTTCTCATGTCCGCACGCATCGCAAAGCTGTTCACGGCTCACCCCGAGGCGGTCGACGAGAGCTATTTCGAGCACATGCGTTTTGCCGGCTGGTTCGCCGGTCAGCTGTTCCTGGCAGCGGGCGCGGCACTCATTCACGCTTTGTTACCCTTCCTGTTCGAATCTACTGCCAGCACGATCATCCGCCGGCTGTACGAGCGGACACACAATCGGGGACGTTGAAGCGCATGTGCCGGTGGGCTGCCTATATCGGTGAAGAGGTCTTCCTCGAAGACATCGTGACGGCGCCGTGCCATTCGCTGATCGCACAGAGTCATTGCGCGCAGGAGGCCAAGTCGCCGACCAATGGCGACGGTTTCGGGCTTGCCTGGTATGGCGACAGGCCGGAGCCGGGCCTCTATCGCGACATCCTGCCGGCCTGGTCGGACCCCAATCTGAAAAGCCTGTGCCGGCAGATCAAGTCGGGCCTGTTTCTCGCCCATGTCCGGGCATCGACCGGCGGCGCCACCAGCCGCGCCAACTGCCACCCCTTCATTTCGGGACGCTGGAGCTTCATGCACAACGGCCAGATCTCGGGCTTCGAGAAGATCCGGCGCCGGCTCGAGGCCAGCATCAACGACGATCTCTACGAGCAGCGCCAGGGCACGACCGATTCCGAGCTGTTTTTCATGCTGATGCTGGAAGAGGGGCTCGACGCTGATCCGCAGGGCGCGGTCACCCGTGCCACCGGCCGTGTGGTTGCTGCCGCACATGGCGCCGGCATTGATCCGCAGCTGAAGCTGACTGCCGCTTTCAGTGACGGCACAAGCCTGTTTGCCGTGCGCTTTGCCACCGACGGACATGCGCCGACGCTCTACACCCGCGACGGCGAAACCGGTCGCTGTATCGTCTCCGAACCCTTCGACCGCGAAGGACAGAGCTGGCAGGCGGTGCCGCCGTCGAGTTTTGTCGCCATGACGCCTGATGAAATGACCGTCCGCCCGTTCCAGCCGGCATTGGCGCAACTCGCACTGGCCGGCTGAAACCGGCGGCCTGCAGGCGACGTTTAGGCGGAACGAGATCGACGCCTACGCGTAGACGTGTCCAGAGGAATGCGTCGGCACTTGCGCTTTGCCCAATGTCTGCGCGGCTGTCCCAAGTGTCAGTTTGACCGGCCGCTGTCCGATTTGTTCAAGATCGAAGCGGGCCGAAGTGTATTTTCCAGGGACATCCGAAGGGATTTCTGCTGCCAGCCTTGGCTTGTTGCCGCTGCGTTTGGCGAAGCCTCGAAGACAGCAGATCTCGCCAGTCAACTCACCGCGAGCTTGCACAATGCGCCCGACAACTGCATCTCTCTGCATCACGACCAAACGCGTCGTCGAGACTCGCGACTTCTACATCAGGCATTTTGGCGCGCGAGCGGTGTTCGATTGCGGCTGGTTCGTCAGCCTTGAATTTGAGACAGGGCTTTCGCTGCAATTCATGGAGCCGCAGGGAGAACAACCCACATGCGACACGGCGGGCCTGACTTACAATCTCTGCGTCGACGACGTCGATGGTGAGCATCGCGCAATGACGGCCGTGGGGCTGGTGCCTGTCATGCCGATCGAGGACCATCCCTGGGGCGATCGCGGCTTTGCGATCCAGGACCCCAACGGCATCACGCTCTACATCTACTCCAACCGCGAACCATCCCACGAGTTCAGGCAGTTCTATGCGCCACGGATTGACCATGACCTGTGATCGCGTTCTAGCCTTCCTGGACGAGCTGCAGGATCAGCGGGCAGATCACTTCGCTATTGTGTCGCGGCTGCGCGAGATCGTGCTGCAGGCCGGTCCGTCCATCTCCGAGGAGGTCAAATACGGCGGCATCCTGTTTTCGGCGCGTACGCCGTTTTGCGGCGTCTTCTCATATGCCGGTCATGTTACGCTGGAACTCAGCCAAGGTGCGGCTTTGCCGGACACGCACGGCGTGCTTCTGGGGCAAGGCAAACTGCGACGCCACATCAAGCTCTTCTCGGTGTCGGACATCGAGGACCGGCATGTCACTCACTATGTCGCGCTGGCGCGCCAGGCCGCAGACGCCTGAAAGGCGTTAGCCGCGCCGCCGTCAATGATGCGTCAGGGCGCGGTTCATCGGCTCCCAGTACATCTTCGCCCAACCTTCATCGAGCGCTGCATGCGCCGAGCGTGGGTAACCGGCCTGGTCGAAGGTCAGTCTCGTGCCGGTGCCGTCGGCCTGCAGTTCGAAGCGCACGATCGAATAGGTGCCTTCGGGCCAGACGCGGGAGCGCCAAGCCTGGACGATGCGGCGGTTGGGCACCAGTTCGACATTGCGCGCCTCGATATCGCCGCCGAACATCGAGACTTCGCCGCCCTCATGGGGCGAGATATGGGCCGCCCGGCCACCCGTCATGGCCTGAAAACGGGCGGAATCGAGCAGCAGTTCATAGATGTTTCTGGGTGAGCCCTTGAGATGCACTTCCTGGTGGATGGTCATGTCGACCTCCTGGAAAGGCGCGATGTGTCACGCGCGTTGAGAATATTTTCCGCCCGTCCGGCAGGAACGTCAACGGCGGTTTGCGACGACGAAAGCGCCGTCGTCGACTGTCTCCTGACAGTGCCTTGGCAGGAGAGGGATTGTAGTTTCGAGGTCCGATTCGTATCTGCGCAACGAGCCCTTCGTCCGAATGGACGCCCAAGGGCCGGCGCGGGGGCGCCATGCAGGACGGAAACAGATGACGGAAGACCAGACGCTAGCCGCCCCGGCACTCAAGGAAATCTTCGATCGCGACCGCCTTCGCCACATTGCCACCGAGACGGCGTCCATCTCGGCTGCTTTCGATGCGGAAAAGTTCATGGCGCTGGCGACCGCCAATCTCGACGATCTCGGTATCATGCAGCGGCTGCGACAGACGGCGACCAGCCTGCACGGCGCCCTGCCGGGCAGCTTCGAGCGTGGCGTCGATGTGCTTTACGAGCTGGCGCCGCGCATCCAGCACAGCTTCGCCTCGATCGTTCTGTCGGAATATGTCGCGCTTTACGGCAAGGGCCATGTCGACCTGTCGATGCAGGCACTGCACTATTTCACCCGCTTTGGTTCGGCCGAATTCGCCATCCGGCATTTCCTGGCCATGGATTTCGATGGCACGTTGAAGGTGATGCGCCGCTGGGCACTCGACGACAACGAGCATGTGCGCCGCCTGGCCAGCGAGGGATCGCGCCCGCGGCTACCGTGGTCGTTCCAGCTCAAGCAGCTGATCAAGGATCCGTCGCCGACGGCACCCATCCTCGAGACGCTGCGCAGCGATCCCAGCCTCTATGTGCGCAAATCCGTGGCCAACCACCTCAACGACATTTCCAAGGACCATCCCGACCGGGTGATCGACCGCATCTCGGCATGGGACATGGACGACAGGAACACTGCCTGGATCGTCAAGCACGCGCTGCGGACGATGATCAAGAAGGGCGATCCCCGCGCGCTTGGCGCGATCGGCACGACGGGCAAGCCGATGGTGCGTGTCGACACCTTCGCGGTCCAGCCGGCGGCGATCCTGCTCGGCGGCCGCATCACGCTCAAGGCCAACATTGCCTCGACCGCCGAGACGGCACAGCAACTGGTCGTCGACTATGCCGTGCACTACGTCAAGAAAAGCGGCGGCAGCTCGAAGAAAGTGTTCAAGCTCAAGGAGATCAACCTTGCGCCGGGCAGCCAGAAGGAACTCTCGATCAGCCAGGCGGTGCGCGACTTCACCACACGCAAGCACTATCCCGGCCATCACTTGATCGAGCTGATCGTCAATGGCGAGACGGTGGCCGAGGGCGGCTTCGAGCTGAAGGGGTAGAGGCCAGACGTTGACGTCGCACCTCCCCCCATTTGAGGAGGGAGGACCTGAACATCCTGCATTGCTCCAATTCCTCGACAGGCACGGCCTCGGCTGTTAGAAGCCCGCCATCACAAGGAATCCCCGATGGCTGAAGACATCGAAAAGGCGGTGGCGCGCCGCCGTACGTTCGCGATCATCGCCCACCCTGACGCCGGCAAGACGACGCTGACCGAAAAGCTGCTGTTGTTCGGCGGCGCGATCCAGCTCGCCGGCGAGGTCAAGGCCAAGAAGGACAAGATCCAGACGCGCTCCGACTGGATGAAGATCGAGCGCGAGCGCGGCATTTCGGTCGTCACCTCGGTGATGACCTTCGAATATGGCGACAACGTCTTCAACCTGCTCGACACGCCCGGCCACGAGGACTTCGCCGACGATACCTATAGAACGTTGTCTGCGGTCGACAGTGCTGTCATGGTCATCGACGCGGCCAAGGGTATCGAGCCGCGCACGCTGAAGCTGTTCGAGGTCTGCCGCCTGCGCGACATCCCGATCATCACCTTCGTCAACAAGATGGACCGCGAGGCGCGCAACACCTTCGAGATTCTCGACGAGATCGAAGAGAAGCTGGCGCTCGACACCGCCCCGATCACCTGGCCGATCGGTCAGGGCAAGACCTTCTCCGGCACCTATCACCTCGCCCAGAACGCGGTGCGCCGTGGCGACGCCGAGGCCGAGCGCACGCCGGTGCATGGTCCCGATTCCAACCGCGCCGCCGGCCTGTTGCCGGACAATGAGCGCCCGGCGTTTATCGAGGAACTGGAGCTTGCCCGCGAGGCCTGCCGCCCGTTCGACCTGCAGGCGTTCCGCGAAGGCCATCTGACGCCGGTCTATTTCGGTTCGGCCCTGCGCAATTTCGGCGTCCGCGACCTGATCGAGGCGCTTGGCGACTTCGGCCCCGCGCCTCGGGCTCAGGAGGCCGACACGCGCAAGGTCGAGGCGACGGAAGAGAAGATGACGTCCTTCGTCTTCAAGATCCAGGCCAATATGGACCCGAACCACCGTGACCGTATCGCCTTCGTGCGTGTCTGCTCCGGCGAGCTCAAGCGCGGCATGAAGGCCAAGCTGGTCCGCACCGGCAAGCAGATGAGCCTGTCAGCGCCGCAGTTCTTCTTCGCCCGTTCGCGCATCACCGCCGACGAGGCTTATGCCGGCGACGTCGTCGGCATCCCAAACCACGGCACGTTGCGCATCGGCGACACGCTGACCGAGGGCGAGGACATCCTGTTCCGCGGCGTTCCCAACTTTGCGCCCGAAATCCTGCGCCGCGTCCGCCTCGGCGATGCGATGAAGGCCAAGAAGCTGAAGGAAGCGCTGCACCAGATGGCCGAGGAAGGCGTCGTCCAGCTGTTCCAGCCCGAGGACGGCTCGCCTGCCATCGTCGGCGTCGTCGGTGCGCTGCAGATCGACGTGCTCAAGGAGCGCCTGTCGGTGGAATATACCCTGCCCGTCGATTTCGAGATGGCGCGCTTCTCTGTCTGCCGCTGGATTGATGCCGACGACAAGGCCGACCTGCACCGCTTCATCGAAAGCCATCGCGGCGACATCGCGCGCGATCTCGACAACGACCCGGTGTTCCTCGCTCAGCACGAATTCTCGCTCAATTACGAGGCCGAGCGCTGGAAGATGATCCGCTTCGCCGCGATCAAGGACTATCAGGTCCGCGACAAGGTCGCCTGAACAAGGGTGCCAGGGGCGGATTTGCCGCCCTGCATCTCGTTTCGTCATTCCGTCATGTAAATCGCCTAATGGCATCGCAGTGCCGCCGCCTGCCCGTGGTCCAAGCCATGGGGCGTGACAGGTCAGCACTGGAGATGTTCAATGCGCCGAGCTTGCTGAAAAGGGCCGGCGCCGCCAGGGCGGGGGCACTAGAGCGCCGTGCGTCCGGGTGGACGCACAAAGGACGCTCCAAGGCTTAAAGTGGCGCATCGTGCTTTCCGAAAATCGAGAGCGATTTTCGGGCCGATGCGCGGACATGGAGGAAATGACGTCGCATGATGGTTTCAGCATTGATCGAGCGTGAACTGACCCGCGTTGGCTCTCCTGTCCGCTACGGCGTCTTCGTCGCCGTCGTCGGACCCAGCGGTGCCGGCAAGGACACGCTGATTGCCTATGTCCGAGAGCGCCTGACCGACGACGACCATGTCGAGTTCGCCCGCCGCGTCATCACCCGCCACAGCGACGGCGCGACCGAGGATCACGACACGCTGGCCGACGCCGCCTTCATCGAGGCGGACGCATCGGGCGCCTTTGCGCTGTCCTGGGAGGCGCATGGTTTGCGCTACGGCATTCCAGCTTCCGTCGACGATGCCATTTCGGTCGGCCACGTCGTCGTTGCCAACACCTCGCGCGGGGTCATCCCGGCGCTACGTCAGCGCTACGCCAATGTCGCCGTCGTCGAAATCACCGCAGCACCCGAAATCCTGGCCACCCGGCTTGCCGCGCGCGGCCGTGAATCGCGCGGCGAGGTGCTGGCGAGACTGGCGCGTACCGCTCCGCATGATCTCAGTGGTCCCGGCCATGTGGTGATCGACAACAGCGGCCCGGCTGAAATCGCCGGCGAACGCTTCCTTGCCGTGTTGCGCAAGGCCGTCGCCTTCTCCGACGTATCCGGCATGATATAGGTAAGTAAAGACTTACGTATTTCGCGGATCGATCCGCAGCATGTGGTTGTCCCAGACATGCTCGGGGTCGTCGGTCTTTTTGCCGTCGGGATCGACGACAAGGCCGGCGCCCGTGGTGGCGAGGAAACCATCGCGGTCCGGCGCCAACCCGCAAACCTCGACCAGATCGGCATTGGCCACGACCTTGCCCGTCTTGGCCTCGATCATTGCCCAGGCGTTGCCTTGCGGCGAAGAGACGGCGATCAGCCCGGCGTCGCGATTGGCCGCGACCGAGCCGATATAGTTGCGGAAACCGCCGAGGATGTCCTCGGGCATGTCAAGCATTTCCAGCTCCTTGCCGCGCGCGGCTCGGCCGATCAACAGTGGCTTTTCCGTTGCCGGCCCCTCGTGCTGGCAGCCGAACCAGACGGTGCCGTGGGCGTCGATGTCCATATGCCGGATCGACAGTTGGTGAAGCTTTTCCGGCAGTTCGTGTTTCTCGATCAGATCGCCCGAGACGCGGTCGACAAGCACGAAGGACGGCCTCATGGTCGGAATGTTGAGCTTGGCGCGGCCGAAATCCGGATGGGTCTCGATGCCGCCATTGCAGATGGCGAGCGTGCGCCCGTCGCCAAGCAGGATCAGCTCATGCGGGCCGACGCCATGGGTCGGGAATTCGCTGAGGCGGCGGAAGCCGTCGCGCGCGTCATAGACGCCGACCATGCCGGCGGCGCTGTCGAAGTCGTTTTCGGTGACGTAGAGCAGCGCGCCATCGGGCGAGAATACGCCATGGCCGTAATAGTGGCGGCCGGCGATGCTCGGGATGGTCAGCGGCGTGTCTTTGCCGGTGTGGTCGAACACCAGCATGAAGGTGCCGGGCTGGCGCGCAAACACCACCGACTTGCGCGAGACGGGATCGAATGTCACGTCGTGTCCGCGCTCTGGCAGGGTGACGCTGTGCAGGATCTTGCCGGCCTCCGACAGGATCGCCACGCCATACTCGCCGGTCCTGGACTGGTAAGCTGTGGCGAACATTGCGTCGGTTTCGAGTGCCAGTGCGCGCCTGGCGGGGCTGAGCGAAAGCACGAAGCCTGCTCCAGCTGCCTTGAGGAAATCGCGACGGTCGAACAGCGGTGTGCGCATTGTCCTGGCTCCTCAGTCGCCGTCGAGCGACGAGAAACCGGCAGTCAGTCCGAGGGCCCCGGAAAGCCTGGTGCCGAACTGCTCCGACAGGCTCGACGTCACCAGCGCGAAATAGCCGAGCTTCTCGCGTTTGGCGGGGTCGGCAAGGGCCGCATCGATCGGGCCGGTGACCGCAGCCGCCGCTGCCTGTGCATTGGCGAATTCGAAGCCGATCGACTCGGCAACCCAGCGCTCGTCGGCCGGCACCAGCTCGCCGAATTTCGAAGCGGCGAAAAGCGCTTCCATGCCCGCGATGTTGCCGGCAAGCGAGGCGCCCGTGCCTTGAGAGCGCCAATAAAGCGCCTGCTTCGGCTTGTCCGACGCGGCATTCTTGCCGAAAAAGCCATTGAGGCGCACGTCGCGCACCAGCTCGAGCCCGTTGACATAGACTTCGAGCAGTTCGGTCAGCGCTTCGGTGTCGTCGCGGTAGAGCGGATTGGCAGCACCCGGGTTCTTCCACTGGCTGGCAAAACCCTTGTCGTCGCGCCATGCGGCGTCGACCTCGGCGGCAATGGCCCCGATGTTGCCTGATATCGCCTGGCCATAGGCGCAGCGATAGGCGGCCGAGGTGCCGGAAAGCTCATCGGCGGCGGTGCCGAACAGCACGAATTCCAACGCGCCGAGCCCCTGCATGGCAACGCTCTTCTGGCCGAGAGTGGCTGCGTCGGTGGCGGTGGCATCCTTGTCGGCAAGGGCCGACTGCACCTGCTTCAGCCCGGTTCCCTTGCGGTCTGGCCAGAACAGCAGGCGCTCCAGCCGGTTCTGCTCGGTGATTGGTCCGAAGCGGATGATCTCGATCTCCGACCAGGTCGCCGTGGTTCTGGCGAATGCCGCGCGCGCTGCAGCAAGCGTGTCGGAAGACGGTTTTGCACAAAGCGTAACCATAGACTTACTGAGATCGGCAGTCGTGCCGACCAGCCGGCCATAGGCCGGGCGGATGAAACCGTCGATGGCGTCAGTGATCACCTTGGCCGACGCCTCGCTGGCGTAAGCGGCGGTCGACGGCACGAACAGGCAAAAAGCGAGGACAGCAGCCAGGGGACGTCCAGCCATCACAGCGACTCCAGGAACTTGATCAACGCATCGCGGTCCTGCGGCGGCAGCGCGGCAAAGTGGTCTCGTGACTTCTGGCCTTCGCCACCATGCCAAAGGATCGCCTCGGCCAGATTGCGGGCCCGACCATCGTGCAGGAAGAAGGTATGGCCGTTGACCGTCTTGGTCAGGCCGATGCCCCACAGCGGCGGCGTGCGCCATTCGTTGCCGCTGGCGTCGCCGACCTGCTGGCCGTCGCCGAGTTCGTCGCCCATGTCGTGCAGCAGGAAGTCGGAATAGGGCCAGATCAGCTGGAATTTCTGCGCCTTGTTGGGCGCATCGCGGCGCGTGACGAATTTCGGCATGTGGCAGGACGCGCAGCCGGCCTCGTAGAACATCTGCTTGCCGCGCAGCACTTGGCGGTCGTCGATGTCGCGCCGAGCCGGGACGGCCAGGTTCTGCGAATAGAAGGTGACCAGATCCATGATCGGGTCGGGGGCTTCGCTGCTGCCGAGCCGCTCCTGCACGCCATTGGGCTTCTCGAGACACGCCGTCTGGGCGTCGGTGCAGTCGCCCCAGTGCCTGGGCACGTCGGGCGTCGAGATGCCGATGTCGCCGGCAAAGGCATCGGCCGATTGCTGGCGGATCGACGGCGCCGACGCCTTCCAGCCGAAGCGGCCGAGCGTCAGCTCGCCTGATTTGTGGTCGCGCACGATGGAGGCCTTGCCCGAAATGCCGTCGCCGTCCTTGTCGTCGGGATCGGCATTGGCAAGGATGTCGGCGGGATGGATCTGCTCGACGAGGCCCAGGCCGATCATCGGCGGCGTGATGCGTGGCGACAATGTCGTCTTCGGGTCCATCGCACCATAGCCGAGGTCGGTCACCGAATAGATCGGCCAGCGCAGCGTCGTCATGGTGTCGGAAAGCTGGACCGGAAACTGCTGGTAGGAAATCACCATCCGGCCTTCGCTCTTGAGGCCGGGCACGGCAAGATCCTGGAACTGACCGCCATAGGTGGGATCGGGGAAGTTCAGCACCTTGCGCTCGACGATCGCGGCTTTTTCTTCTGCCGTTTCTGCCGTGCGGGCGAGCCTCAGGAACATTGAGGTGGCGTCGGAATTGCCTTCCGGCGGATGGCCGCGGCCGTCCTTGAGGTGGCAGCTCTGGCAGGCGCGGGCGTTGAACAGCGGCCCCAGCCCGTCGGAGGCCTGGGTCGACGACGGCGACGACACCCATAGCTTGCGGAACATGCCGTTGCCGAGCTTGAAGGTGCCTTCTTCCTCGAAGGTGATGTTGGCCGAGGATTGCGAGAACGCATCCTGGTTGACGCGCTTTTCCGAAGTACCGGCTCCGCCCTGCATGCGCTCGAACTGTTCGGGTTTGCTGAAGTCGGTGGTCGGCCGGACGATGTTGTCGACGCGCGCCTTGTCCTTGGGATCGAGGTCGGTGCGTTCGGTGGCCAGGCCGGCGGGGACCGCTTCGCCTGAAATCACCACCGTTGCCGGCAGGGCCGCTATCAGGCCGGCCAACAGCAGGAGGCGAAGCGCTGTCGCGCTCCGCTGTCGTTTTATCTTGTCGTCGGGAAACTTGCCGGTACGTGCGCGGCGCGTGGTCAGAAAAGTGCGCCGCATTCCGGCATGTCCTATTCGGCCTTGTCAGCTGGTTCGGCGTTGAGCTGGCCGTACTTCTCGTCGCCGATCTCGGCGAGCAACTGCAACTGCGTCTCGAGGAAGTCGATGTGACCTTCCTCATCGGCGAGCAGTTCCTCGAAGAGCTTCATCGATACGTAGTCGCCATGCTGCGAGCAGATATCCCGGGATTTTTTGTAGGAAGTGCGGGCGTCATACTCTCCGGCGAGATCGCTCTCGAGCACTTCCTTGAGGTTCTGGCCGATACGCAGCGGCGAGATGGACTGCAGGTTGGGATGACCTTCGAGGAAGATGATGCGCGCGATCAGCTTGTCGGCGTGGTGCATCTCCTCGATCGATTCCTCACGCTCTTTCCTGGCGAGCTTGCCGTAACCCCAGTCTTCAAGCAGGCGGTAATGCACCCAATACTGGTTGACGGCGCCGAGCTCGAGGAAAAGCGCCTCGTTAAGCCGCTCGATGACCTGTTTTTCGCCCTTCATTTGCCTTGCTCCCAAATTGAACGCGCAACTCTCTGACGCGGTCCAGGTGTGAAACGACATCCACCTCGCCCGATTCCGAACGAGCATGATAAGCTTCGGTAATCCGAATTATCGTTTCGACCACATTTGGGAAGCAGCCGCAACAACGTCCGCGCTTCTGCAGCGTATGATAGACCTTCGCGGGCACGATCAGTGTCCACGGGTCCCGATCCAAAAGCTCGACGATTGTGTCTTCGATCTCCTTTTGGGTAATCAGATTGCAATGGCAGATAAGCATGGTTTCGAACGACCGTGGCTGACGGCGCGCTCCCTTTGGCGCGCCGTTTGGCTAGAGAAACTTAGGCGCGGCAAGCCCTCACTGGAAGACCTTGTCAGGCGAATCCAGGCTGTCCGAACCTTCGAATGCGATGGCGTCGAGCTTGAGCGCGGCAACCGCGCGCTCGATCGACTTGGTCTGGTCGACCAGCGCGTCGATGGCCGCCTGCACCGTGGCGTTGCCTTCGGTGTTGCCTTCGCCGATCTGCTGGTCATAGGCCTCGCCGCCGACGGCGCGGGCCTGGATCGCTTCCATCTTGGCGACCGTGGTATCGAGCTTGCCGCTGAGCTCGGTGTCGAGCCCTGCGTCCGCTTCCTTGACCATGTCGGAGACCGACGGGCCCTCGACGGTCGAGCCGTCGATGCGCTTGTAGCTGCCGTGATAGGCGTTGCGGATGCCGACGGCGTCATAGAGATGCGAGATATGGGTGTTGTCGGAGAAGCAGTCATGCTCCTCTTCCGGATCGTGGAGCAAAAGGCCGAGCTTCATGCGTTCGCCGGCCAATTCGCCGTAGGACAACGAGCCCATGCCGGTCAGGATGGTCGAAATGCCAGCCTTGGCGTCGCCGTCGAGAAGCGCCTTGCGGGCCGCGCCGTCGGCCTTCCAGTTGCCGACCATCTCCTCGAGATCGGCGACGAGCAGGTCGGAAGCGGCGTTCAGATACTGGCCGCGGCGGTCGCAGTTACCGCCGGTGCAATTGGCGGTGTCATAGTCGGTGTAGGGACGGTTGCCGGCGCCGGGTCCGGTGCCGTTCAAATCCTGGCCCCAGAGCAGGAACTCGATGGCATGATAGCCGCTGGCGACGTTGGCCTCGATGCCACCGGCTTCCTGCAGCGTGCCGGCCAGCAACTCGGGCGTGATCTTGGAGGCATCGACCTTCTGGCCGTTGATCTCGATCGACGGGTTGGCGATGACGTTGGCGGTGTAGAGCGAGTTCTCGTCGGACTCGGTGCCATAGCCCTTGTCGACATAGTCGATCAGGCCTTCATCCAGCGGCCATGCGTTGACGCGGCCTTCCCAGTCGTCGACGATCGCGTTGCCGAAGCGGTAGACTTCCGTCTGCTGGTAGGGGATGCGGGCAGCCTTCCAGGCTTCGCGCGCTGCCTTCAGCGTCTCGTCCGACGGCTTGGCGATCAGCGCTTCGATGGCTGTGTCGAGTGCCTTGGCTGATGTCAGCGAGTCTTCGTATTTGGCAAGCGCAATGTCGGAATAGGTGGTGAGAACGGCCTTGGCGTCGGTTGCGGCCTTGGCCGGCAGCACGAAGATCGCGGCGGTCAGCGCGGTCGTCGCGGCAATGGCGGCGAGCCTGCCGTAGTGACGGTTGCGCGAGATGGATGCAGGCATGGTCTCTCCTCAGTGAACCAGTTGGCGCCGGCAAGCGCCTGGAAATCGTGTGCCGTCAGCATTTCTTGCTGGATCGGCGGCATGGCATCGAAAGAAAGCTCAGGGGCGATCCGGCCTCGGATATGCGCGTGGTTCGAGGCCCTGATAGGGCGCAGCGCGACCAAGCTGCAAACAGCCGCGCCATGGCGCGGTTCGACGAAGGCAGGCACCCAGATAGCTCCAATCGAAAGGGTTAAAGGCCCAGACATCAAAGACAGGCGCTGTAAAGCACGACTTCATAAAAGCCGAGCGCCATCAAAAGTCAACGCAATTTCGGCTAAAAGCGTAGCGGTATCAATAGTTTGGAATGATTCTAAACTGTTTCTGTCCAGTTTTTTGCAGAGCTTCTTGAGGCCAAGCTGTTGATTTGTCGAGACATGGCGCGGGACCTGCCGAGCAGCACCCGGCACCCGCTGCGACATCAGGTAGCGCCACGACGCGGGATGATCAGGGGGCCACGCCTGGCACTATCTGGCCCGCCTGTACGATATGAAATCCTGCCTGTCGGCCATGAAATCACGTCATGACCCCTTGCGGCGGGAGCCCCTAGCGGTCATTTCGGTAGAGGTTTCCGGTGTTGCAGAGGCGAGCATGAAGAACGGTGTGGTGATTGTCGGGGCCGGCCATGCCGGCGTGCAGGCTGCAGCCAGCCTTCGCGAGGAGGGCTACGACGGGCCGGTCATTCTGCTCGGCGACGAGAAGGAGCTGCCCTACCACAAGCCGCCGCTGTCCAAGACCTTCATCAAGGATGCTGCCGCCCAACCGCAGCCCTTGCGCGGCGAGGTGTTTTACACCGGTCACACCATCGACTTCCGGCCCGGAACCCTGGTCGAACGCATCGATGCCGCGGCGCGCCGGCTCGAACTCGCCGGCGGCGGTGACCTTGCCTATGACCAGCTGATCCTTGCCACGGGTTCGCGCCCGCGCTTGCTGCCGCTGCCGGGGGCCCATCTTGCAGGCGTGCTGTCGCTTCGCTCTGTGGCCGATGCCCGGCTGATCCGCGAGCAGAGCGCTGCCTGCGAGGAAGTCGTCGTCATCGGCGGAGGCTTCATCGGCCTGGAGATCGCCGCCACGCTCGCCGCCGGCGGCCGCAAGGTGACGGTGATCGAGGCGCTCGACCGCCTGCTCGGCCGCGCCGTGGCACCCCTGATCGCCGAACATGTGCGCCAGCGCCTGACGGCATCGGGTGTCCGCATCCTGCTCAAGACCACCATCGAGCGCATCGAAGGTGAGGACGGCCATGTCGCGAGCGTGCTGACCTCTTCCGGCGAGCATCTGCCGGCGAAGATGGTGATAACAGGCATCGGCGTCGTGCCCAATGTCGAACTGGCCGAGACGGCGGGGCTGGCGATCGCCAACGGCATCCGCATCGACACGGCCATGCGCAGCTCGGTCGAGAACATTCTCGCCATCGGCGACAACGCCAGCTACCGCCATTGGCAGACCGGCAGCGACGTGCGCCTGGAATCGGTGCAGAACGCCACTGACCAGGCCAAGCTCGCCGCCCGCACGGTTCTTGGCCATCCCGGTGACTACGTCGCCGTACCGTGGTTCTGGTCCGACATTGGCGACATGAAGTTGCAGATGGTTGGCCTGACCGCCGGCAGCGACCGCCAGATCCTGTCGGGCGATCCGGCCGAGAACCGCTTCTCGGTGTTCCATTTCATCGGCGACCGCCTTGTCGCCATCGAATCCGTCAATCGTCCCGCCGACCACATGCTCGGCCGCAAGATGCTCGGCCTCGGCTTCTCGCCGACGACGGAGCAGGTGGCGGGTGGGGCCGAGGCGCTCAAGGCTGCACTGGCGGCGCTGCCGGCGGGGTAATCGCTCGAGAACCCCGCTGGCAAGCCAATCGACCCGTGGATTTGAGGACCCGCGCTAGCCTGAGACTGCTGCTGTTGTGGCGGATGTCGGTGCTTGGCTGCCTTGCAGGCGGCGCGCCGGTTCCGTCTGGTGGAGATAGACGGCGAGCGTATCCCATGGCGGCATGATGGACAGCTGCGACAGGATGCGGCCGACCTCGCCGCGGTGATAGCCGCCGTGCAGGATGACATGGCCCAGCATTTCTTCCCGCGACATGTATCCCTTGTCGCCGTCGGTGAACATGAATGCCAACCGCTCGGTCAGTCGGCCTGATGGTACATGCGCGACATAGTCGAGATACCACCGGTCCGAGTCAGTGACGGCCGACCGCAAGTCCGCAAGGGCCGGTGTTTGCGCGACATTGTCCGAGGTGTAACGGTGCGTCTCGCCGCTCAGATGCGCGGCAAAAATCCGGGCGACGACATGGTAATGGCTGATCAGCCGCAACGCCCTGGCCAGCTCCGCCCCCTGCCGCTCCGGGTCGAGTTCTTCGAGCTTGCCGAACAGATCTGCATTGGCCCAGGTGTGATAGCCGAACAAGGTGTGCAGAAGACCGCTCATCGCGAGGCTCCTTTTGTCTGTGTGCAAATGTGAGTAACGTCCTGATGATCGTCCGGAGCAGCCCAAGTGTCTACTCGCATTGCGAAATCGAACTCCCCGATGCGCAAGCTGCCGCGGCAGGGCCGTTCGCAAGCGACCGTCGAGGCGATCATCGAGGCCGGGGCTCACATTCTGGGCGAGAAGGGCTGGGACGACTTCAGCACCAACAAGGTTGCCGAACTGGCGGGTGTGAGCATCGGATCGCTCTACCAGTATTTTCCCGACAAGCAGTCGCTGGTCGAGGCCATTCGGCGCCGCCATCTCGACGATTGCCTTGCCGTCATGCGCGGGTCGCTGCGCGAGGGAAAGGCTGTCGAGCAATTTGCCGAGGATCTCGTGCGCGACATGTTCGCGGCGCACAGCATCAATCCGGGGCTGCATCGCAAGCTTCTCGACGAGGCTCAGAGCTCCGAGAGCATGAGGGATCCCAACAGTGCTTTCGAAGCCGAGTATCTCGGTCACTACACCGCCGCTGTCGCCGCTTATCGGACCTCGCGATCGGGGGCGAATGAGCGGGTTGCCGGCATGGTCCTTTCCGACCTGATGGACGGCGTGGTTCACAACGCCGCCCGTCGCGGCTTGCTCGGCTCCGAGGAGCTGAAACAAGAGCTGATCCGGCTGGTGCGGGCCTATCTCACAGTTGCGGACTGAACGGCGGCTCCGGCACCATTCATGTGATGCCGGAGGAGACCTTTTGCATCGGCAAGCAGCTTATGTCCGCACTTCCCGGATCGACGCCTCCAGAATATCGAGCGCCTCGGTCAGGACGTCGTCCTGGATGGTGATTGGCGCGAGGAAACGGATGACGTTGCCGTGGACGCCGCAGGTGAGCAGGATCAGGCCCTTGTCGAGCGCCTTGAGCCTGACGGCGTTGGCGAAGTCGGCCGAGGGCAGCTTGGTCTTTGCGTCGTTGAACTCGACAGCATTCATGAAGCCGAGACCGCGGATGTCTGATATCTCCGGCACGTCGTCGCGCAAGGATTCCAGCCGCTGCTTGAGCCGCGCGCCGAGCTGATTGGCGCGGTCGCAGAGTTTTTCGTCCTCGATGACGTCGAGCACGGCGTGTGCTGCCGCGACACCGATCGGGCTGCCGCCATAGGTGCCGCCGAGGCCGCCGGGATTGGGCGCGTCCATCAGTTCGGCGCGGCCGGTGACGGCGGCCAGCGGGAAGCCACCGGCGAGGCTTTTCGCCATCGTCATCAGGTCGGGCGCGACGTCATGATGGTCCATGGCGAACATCTTGCCGGTGCGCGCAAAGCCGGTCTGAACCTCGTCGGCGATCAAGAGCATGCCGTGCTGGTCGCAGATCTTGCGCAGCGCCGTCATGAAGTCGCGCGGCACCTCGTAGAAGCCGCCTTCGCCCTGCACCGGCTCGATGATGATGGCCGCCACCCGCGCCGGGTCGACATCTGCCTTGAACAGCCGGTCGAGCGCCGCCAGCGCATCGGCCGTGGTGACGCCATGCAGCGGCACCGGGAAGGGCGCATGGAACACATCGGCCGGCATGGCGCCGAAGCCTGCCTTGTAGGGCTGCACCTTTCCGGTCAGCGCCATGCCCATGAATGTGCGGCCGTGGAAGCCGCCGGCAAAGGCGATGACGGCCTGGCGGCCGGTGGCGTTGCGGGCGATCTTGACGGCGTTCTCGACGGCTTCGGCGCCTGTCGTGACGAAGATCGTGCGCTTGTCGCCCTTCATCGGCGCGATCGCGTTCAGCCTTTCGCCGAGCCTGACATAGCTTTCATAGGGCACGACCTGATGGCAGGTATGGGTGAAGCGGTCGAGCTGTGCCTTGACCGCCTCGATGACGCGCGGGTGGCGATGGCCGGTGTTGACGACGGCGATGCCGGAAGAGAAGTCGATGTAGCGGCGGCCTTCGACATCCCAGATCTCGGAGTTCTCGGCGCGGTCGGCATAGACCTGCGTCGTCATGCCGACGCCGCGGGCAATGGTCTGCATCTTGCGCTGTGAAATTTCGGCGTTTTTCATCGGTGATCCTCCAACCTCGCCGGCACCTTGCAGGCGCCAAACCGGCGTCATATCTGCACCTCTCCCGGTTTTTCACAAGCCGTCACGGTGATCGCAGGCATTGGTCCTCGCCGACGGCAAAAAAAGTTGCCGACGCCTTGTCGGAATTGCACATTCTCGCGCGTCCTAGTCATGAAGGAACTGAAAAGATGCTCTACGCCATCCTTTGCTACAACAACGAAGACGTCGTCTGCGCCTGGTCCAAGGAGCAGGACGACGAGGTGATGGCGCGCCTGCAGGTGGTCACCGGCAAGCTGCGCGACCAGGGCAGGCTGGGGCCGGTGGCCCGGCTGATGCCGACGACGGCTGCCACCACCCTGCGCAAGACCAAGGACGAACCATTGATCATCGACGGGCCCTTTGCCGAAACCAAGGAGCAGTTCCTCGGTTTCTACGTCGTCGATTGCGAGACGCTCGACGACGCCGTGGCCGTGGCCAAGGACCTGGCGGAAGCCAATCCTGGCGGCGGCTCTTACGAACTGCGCCCGATAGGCGCATTTTTCCCCGGAAAAGAGGCAGCATGACCGACCCGGCCTGGATCAACACGGCACTTTCTTCCGCCCGGCCGCAGGCCGTGGCAGCCTTGCTTCGCTATTTCCGCAACCTCGACACGGCGGAAGAAGCGTTCCAGGAGGCCTGCCTGCGCGCCTTGCGCACATGGCCGGAGAAGGGACCGCCGCGTGATCCGGCCGCCTGGCTGATCTTCGTCGGCCGCAATTCCGGCATCGATGCTGCCCGCCGCCAGAGCAAGCAGGCGCCGCTGCCGGCCGAAGAGCTGGTGTCCGACCTCGAGGACGCCGAGGCCGACATCGCCGAACGGCTCGACGGCCAGCACTATCGCGACGACATCCTGCGCCTGCTGTTCATCTGCTGCCATCCCGATCTGCCGGCGACGCAGCAGGTGGCGCTCGCCCTGCGCATCGTTTCCGGCCTGTCGGTCAAGCAGATCGCCCGCGCCTTCCTCGTCGGCGAAAGCGCCATGGAACAACGCATCACCCGCGCCAAGGCGCGCATCGCCAATGCCGACGTGCCGTTCGAGGCGCCTGGCCCGGCGGAGCGCTCGGAGCGCGTCGCGGCCGTACTTGCCATGGTCTATCTCGTCTTCAACGAAGGCTATTCCGCCGGTGCCACCGAGATCGCCAACCGCGCGCCGCTGTGCGAGGAAGCGATCAGGCTGGCGCGGCTGTTGCTGCGCCTGTTCCAGACCGAGCCCGAGGTGATGGGCCTGACCGCGCTGCTTTTGCTCCAGCATGCCCGCGCTGCCGCCCGCTTCAATGCCGAGGGCGAGCTCGTGCTGATGGAGGATCAGGACCGCACGCTGTGGAACAAGGCGCTGATCGACGAAGGCCTGGCGTTGATCGACAAGGCGATGCGCCACCGTCGACCCGGCCCCTACCAGATCCAGTCGGCGATCGCAGCACTCCATGCCCGCGCCGCCCGGCCCGAGGATACCGACTGGGCCGAGATCGACCTGCTTTATTCGGTGCTGGAATCGATGACGCCGTCGCCAGTCGTCACGCTCAATCGCGCGGTTGCTTTTGCCAAGCTGCGCGGACCTGAGGCGGCGCTGAAGCTGATCGAGCCGCTGGCGCCGAAGCTGTCGGGCTACTTCCACTTCTTCGGTGTGAGGGGTGGGTTGCTGATGCAGCTTGGCCGCACCGACGAAGCGCGCGAAGCCTTCGACAGGGCGATCGCACTGGCCAACACCGCAGCTGAAGCCGCCCACATCCGCATGCATCTCGATCGGCTCTCAGTGCCGTCGCCGGCAGCGAAGCCGAAGGCCAAGGCGCCAAGCCGTCAGCTGCATTAGTCGCGCGGGTCCAAGTATCCACGCGGCGATGTCGATGCCGCGCGCCAGCACCCTCAGCCCATCACAGCAGACAACCTTCTCCCCCGTTACGGGGAGAAGGTTGCGTCAGATTCGGCTAAGACCCGCGCAGCCAGTACGGGAAGTGCCTGTCTTCCCCCTGCTCGGGAGACGGAGGCAGCGGCGTCTTCTTGTCGGCCGGAACGTCCACGACCTTGCGATAGAGGTGCCAGGTCGCATGACCGAGCACCGGAATGACGACGGCGAGGCCAGCCAGGAACGGCAGCGACCCGATCAGCAGCGCGACGGCGACGATCAGGCCCCACAGAAGCATTGGCACTGGATTGTCCCGCACCGCCCGTGCCGACGTCTCGATCGCGGCATAGGCACCGACATCGGCGTCGAGCAGCAGCGGAAAGGCGACGACGGTGGTGCAGAGCACGACCAGGGCGAACAGGAAGCCGATCAGATTGCCGAGGAGAATCAGCGTCCAGCCGCGCTGGGTGGTGAAGAGATCGCTGAAGAACGCTGCCATCGACAGCGGGGCGTCGGCTCCGTAAAGCCAGCTGTAGAGCGCCTGCGCGACAAAAAGCCAGGCGACGAACAGCGCGAGCAGCATGATGCCGATGGCCACCATTGCCGGGATGGCCGGCGAATGCCTGACATCGAAGGCATGCCTCCAGGATGTGTCGAGGCCCTGCTCACGCCTTCGGCTGATCTCGTAGAGGCCGATGCCGAAGAAGGGACCCAGTAAGGCAAAGCCGGACATCAGCGGGAAAATGAGCTGCAGGGCGTTGCCGCCCGACGTCCATGTGATCAGGAACACCCCGACGATCGGGTAGATCAGGCACAGGAAAACGTAATGCGACGGCTTGTCCCAAAAGTCGTCCAAGCCACGTCGCAGCGCGTCGAACACATCAGCGACCGTTATCCGCCGGATGGCGGGATGCTCGATCGTATTGGTGGCGCCTGCGTACACATGGAAACTTGCCATGACCACTCCTCCGTTGGGGTGGGTCGCGGCCTGCGCTTGGCATGAGTGGTCACGCCAAACCGCGACCTTCACCTGGACAAATCATAGCGTGCTTCGAGAGATTTGACGACCCTGCGCGACCGTGCAGCTGATGGCTCACGCAAAGGTCATCGAACAAGGTGGCTTTGCCCGCCGCCGAAGCGGTCCAGGCAGAGTGCGTGGAGGCGTTCTGGCGTCAGCTGCAATAGCGGCGCGGAAAGGTCGAGATCGCCCGCGCGGCGATGTCGGTGCCGCGCGCCAGAGCTTCGGCAAGCGTCCGGCCCTTGGCGAGCGCCGCGAGGAAGGCAGCGTTGAAGGTGTCGCCGGCGCCGACGGTGTCGATCACCTGGACCTTCGGCGATGCGGCGTGGAAATGTGCCCCGTCGGCATAGGCATGCGCGCCTTCGGCTCCGTCCTTGATGACGAGCGTATGCGAAGGGCCGATACGCCCGGCCAGAAGCTCGGCCGCGCCTTCGAGATCGTCCATGCCGGCAAGCCCCTTGGCTTCCTCGGCATTGATCAGCGACACGTCGGCAGCGGCAATCCATTCGCCCAGACGCTGCATGTTGGTCGCGCTCCAGCCGGCGGGTGGCCAGCCCGGATCGATCGCCGTGCGCCAGCCTCTGGCCGCAAGCGCCGCCAGAAGCTTGATGGTGCCTGCCTCGATGGCGGGCATCAGGAAGCCGCCCGAGATCAACGCGAAGGCGTTTTCGCCTGGCGCCCCGGGCAGGCGTTCAATAAGGTCGTCGAGGCTGGCGCGCTGCAAATGTCCGGGCGTGGTGAAAAACACTCGGTCGCCACCCTTGTGGACGATGCCGACGGTGAGCGTCGTCTCGCAGGGTTCGACGATCCATTCGGTCGATGGCTGGTCGAACTGGCCGCTCAGCCACGCGCCGTTCGAGTCGTTGCCGACCGAGGCGATCATGCGGTGTGCGACCTGCATGCCTGACAGCGCCAGCGCGGTGTTGCCGGCCGAGCCGCCCGGCCGCATCTCCGAGCGGTCGACCATCACTTCGGTGCCGACGGCAGGCCAGCCGTCGACCTCGCCGAGCACGAGGTCGACATTGACATTGCCGAGAACCAGCAGCGGCGGAACGGTCATGGGATGGCCTGTGATGCAAGAGAGCGGCCACACACATGGCCCGGCCGCCGAATGGTCTGGTCAGGCACCAATGCGGGCCACGACCGGGACATAGTTTTCGAGTTCCGGAGCCGGGAAGCTGACCGAACCGGAAATCTCCGCCGAGCGGTAGAGCCCCATCAGGATCTCGACCACGGCGAGCCCGTCATGGAAGGTTTCCATCGGCGTCTCGCCCTTGCGGAAGCACTCGACCATGTGTCGGTTCTCGTCGGTGTAGCCATAGACGCCCGCTTCGTCTTCCAGCACCGGCATCAGACCCTGTTCGGCATTCTGCTTCTCGACAAGGTCCTCGCCTTCTTCGCCCTTGACCTCCCGCGACATGAATATCTTGAGGCCGGTGTTGAGCGAGTTGAACTCCATCGCATATTCCGGCCCGAGCAGTTCGAGCTGGATCCGCAGGCCGGCACCGACATAGGCCCAGGAGGTCGTCGCCTCGATCACCAGCTCGTTGCCGTCCTCGTCCTCGAGCAGGATGGTGCCGCGGGCGAAATCTTCGGACGGGCGGTTGCGGTAGTCCACCTCGCTGCCGAAGCGCTTGCGCAGCTGGTCGGCATAGTTGGGTCGCGTCCATTTGAGATTGGCGACGGTGCCGCTCACCTGCTTGATGGTCAGCGACTTGCGCGGGGCACCCGGCTTGGTCAGCAGATGGCGGGCGACCTCGACACTGTGGCACATCATGTCGGACAGCACGCCGCCGCCCTGCTTGTCGCCCTGCCAGAACCACGGCTCGTGCGGACCGGAATGCTCTTCGGCCGCGCGTGCCAGATAGGGCCGACCGGTGGCCGAGGCGGCGCGGCGCCAGATAATGTCCTTGCCGCGGATCACCGGCGTGCAGAACACCTGATTTTCAAGATAGCCGTGATTGAGGCCGGCGTCCTCAGCCAGGCGCAGCATCTCGCGCGCCTCGGCGATGGTCCGCGCCAGCGGCTTTTCGCAGGCAACCGCAATCACCTTGCTGCGGCCGGCCTTCACCTCGGCATGCAATGTGCGCATCACGTCGAGGCGGGTGTAGTTGGGCGACAGGATCCAGATCGCGTCGACATTGTCGGCGTTGACGAGCGATTCCAGGCTGTCGTGGCTGGTGCAGTCGCCCAAGCCGAGTTCGGCAACGCGGCTGGCGAAGCGGGCGCGGTTCTCGGCCTTGCGGCTGAACACGCCGGTGACATCGACATTGCGCACGCCGAGCATGCCCTTGAGGTGGAATTCCGCGATGAAGCCGCTTCCGACGAAGCCGACGCGCAGCCGCTGTTTGGGCAATCCGGTCATGTGAGGTCCCCTAGACTGAAATCATTTCGGCGCCGCCGGCGCCGTGGTGCCGCGGACCTTGAGCGTTGTCGGCAGCATCACCGGCTTGCGCGGCGTGGCACCGCCCGACAGCAGGTCGAGCAGCATGGTCATGGCGGCGCGGCCGATGTCGGTGCGCGGCTGGCTGACGGTCGTCAGCGGCGGATAGAAGGCTTCGCTCAGGAACAGGTCGTCGAAGCCGACGACCGAGACCTGGCCGGGCACGTCGAGGCCGAGCTTGCGCAATTCGTGGATCACGCCGAAGGCCATTTCGTCGTTGGCGACGAAGATCGCCGTTGGCGGCTCGGGCAGTTCGAACAGCGCCCGGCACAGGCGCTGGCCGGTGTGCAGCAGATAGTCGCCGCGCTGCTCGTAGCCGTCCGGGATGGCGAGGCCTGCGGCCTGCATTGCGGCGCGATAGCCGTCGCGGCGGTCGACGCTCATGATCTCCGGCACCGGGCCGGAGACATGGGCAATGCGCCTGTGGCCAAGGCCGATCAGATGCTCGACGGCGTTGCGGGCGGCCGCCGCGTTGTCGATCATCACATGCGGGAAGGCGGCGTCCTGGATTTCCTCCAGCGCCACCACGATCGGCGCGCCGCCTTCGACCGAGGCGACAAAACCCTCGCGCCGGGGCAGCTTGCCGGTCATCAGGATCATGCCGTCGGCATGGCCGTCGCGCAGCATGTCGAAATACTCGATTTCGCGGTCGGAGTCGTTTTCGGTGTTGCCCATCAGCACCGAATAGCCGGCGGCGCGGGCGGTCGCTTCGACACCCTTGAGGATCTCGAGGTAGAACGGGTTGCCCACGTCGCGTACCACCATCAGCACCGCCATCGCCTTCTGCGTGCGCAGGTTGCGGGCGCTGACATTGGGCCGGTAATTCATCTCGCGCGCCATGTCGCGAATGCGGCTCAGCGTCGGCTCGGCGACGAGGCCGCTGTCGGAAAGCGCGCGCGACACGGTGGCTGCGGAAACGCCCAGCCGCTCGGCGATGTCCTTGATCTTGGGTCGCTCGTTCATGCGCGCATCGCCCTGCCACGGCCGTAGAAGAGCATCAGGATCAGCAAGGTCGCGCCGAACACCATCTGCCGCCCGGATTCATCGATATGCACTGTCGTCAGGATGCTCTGGAGAACGACCAGCAGCACGGCGCCCGCCATCGTGCCCGTGTAGCCGCCCTTGCCGCCCGACAGCGGTGTGCCGCCGAACACCACCGCAATGATCGAAGGCAGCATGTACTGCTCGCCGACATTGGCGAAGGACGAGCCGGAATAGCCGATCAGGCACATGCCGGCGACCGCGGCGAAGGCGCCCGACAGCATGAACAGGGCGATCCGGGTGCGCTTCACCGGGACGCCGGCCATGAAGGCCGCCTGCTCGTTCGAGCCGATGGCGTAGATACGGTGGCCGAACACGGTGCGGCCGAGCATGAAGGCCATCAGCAGGCCGATCGCCACCCACAGCCAGATGATACCGGGCAGGCCGAAGAGGAAAGGCTGGGTGACGAACTGCGACAGACCGGGCGCGGCGCGTCCCGAGGGGATGCCGTTGCGGATGACGACGAGAAGACCTTGCAGCACGCCGAGCATGCCGAGCGTCATGACCAGCGGCGGGATGCGCAGCAGCGTCACGCCAAGGCCGTTGAACAGGCCGATCACTGCACCCGCGGCGATGCAGCCAAGGATCGCCGGCAGGATGCCACTATCCGCACCGTTCATCAGATTGCCGCCGATGATGGCGCTGAGCGAGACGACGCCGCCGACCGATAGGTCGATGCCTTCGCGGCCGCCAAGGATGACCAGGTTCTGGCCGGCGGCGACGATGCCGAGCAGGGCGGCGACGATGAGCAGGCGCAGGATCTGCTGACCCGAGGCGAAGCCGGGCGACAGCGCCTCGCCGAGCAGCAAGAGCGCGGCGATGAGGGTCAGCGCCACGACCAGCGGCTGCTTGAGGAAGGTCAGCACCGGCGAGGGGGCTGCCGCTGGCGTTTGGGTTGCTGCGGTCATGCGCGTGCCCTCCGTCCGACAAGGATGCCCGCCATCAGGGCGACGAGAATGGCGAGGCCCTGGACCAGGTTCTGCCATTCCGACGGCGTGCCGACGAAGAACACCAGCGAGTTGATCAGCCCGATGATCAGCGCACCGATGATCGAGCCGACGACGGTGCCGAAACCGCCCGACAGCGCGCTGCCGCCTAGCACCACCGCCGCCACAGAGAACAAGGTCATCTTGCCGCCGACAAGTGGGTCGCCGCTGGCCGTGTCGCCGGTGATGCAGAAGGCGGCGAGCGCCGCAAACAGGCCGCAGAGCGCGTAGCCCTGGACGCGGATCTTCGTCACCGGCAGGCCGCTCTGGTAGGCAGCCTGCGCATCGTCGCCGACCGCGAGCAATTGCGTTGCGAGCCTTGTGCGGGCAAGCACGTAGAGCACGATCGCCAGCAGAGCCACGGCGAAATAGACAAACGGAATCTCAAAGAAGCGTCCGCCATAGGTACGCCAGAAGGCGGCGGGCGCCGGCGTGCCGGCCACCGGCATGACGTAGAGCGCCAGCCCGGTGAAGAAGATCGAGGTGGCGAAGGTGGCGACGATCGCCTGCAGCCGGAGCGCCGCAACCACGATGCCATTGATAATGCCACAGGCGAGGCCAACGAAGAGCCCGATGCCGAGCGCTGCAACCACCGAGAAGCCGCTGCCGCCCAGCTTCTCCATCGTCACCACGATGACGACATTGACCAAAGAGACGATGGCGCCTGCCGACAGGTCGATGTCGCCGGCATAGACGACATAGGTCTGGGCGATGGCGAGCATCATCAGCGCCAGATAGGTCTTGGTCAGGCCGGTGATGCCGGCAAAGCTTACGCTGCGCGGCTGGTAGAGGCCGTTGAGCGCAAGCAAGACGATGGCGATGACCAGCGCCGGCAGGAACGGATGGCGCTCGACGAGGCGCTTCAATCCGCCCGGCTTGCTGGAGGGAAGGGACGCGGCTGTCATCACGCGGCCTCGTAAGCTGCCTGGTAGAGATTGTAGCGCGTTCTGTCGGCGCCGGTGAGTTCGCGGCGCACCGCACCGCCGTTGAAGACGAGGATGCGGTCGGCATTGTTGAGCAGTTCGGCATCCTCCGAGGAATAGAGCACGATGCCCATGCCCTCGGCGGCGAGCTGGCGGATCAGCGCGAACAGATCTGCCTTAGCCGACAGGTCGATACCCTTGGTCGGATCATCGAGCAACAGCACGTCGGGCCGGTCGATCAGCCAACGGGCGATGACGATCTTCTGTTGGTTGCCGCCCGACAGCGAATTGATCGGGTAGCCGAGCCCGGCAAATTTGGTGTGCAGCGCCTCGAGCGCCGGCTTGACCCGCTCGGCCAATGCCGAGGGTCGGGCGAGGAACAGCTTCTGGCGGAGATAATGGATCGGCGTGACGTTTTCGAGGATCGGCCGGCCCTGGATCACGCCATCGCGGCTGCGGTCGCCGGAGACATAGGCGAGGCCGCGTCGGATCGCCGCGCGTGGGTCAGATGGCGTAAAAGTCGAACCCGCCAATGTGAGCGTGCCGCCATTCGAGGGAGTGGCGCCGAAGATGGCGCGCAGCACCGCCGACTGGCCCTGGCCATGCAGGCCGCCGAAACCAAGAATCTCACCTTTGGCGACCTCGAAGCCGACATTGGCGAAACCCTTGCCGAAGAAACGGGAGACCGTCAGCACCGGTGCCTTGCGATCGGCGGCCTCGGCCGGCGGTGCGCTGGCGCCGGGCGCCAGCTCGTCCTGGCCGCCGACCATCAGCCTGATGACCTCGCCGGGATTGGTGTCGGCGATGTTCTTGGTGCCGACCGTCTCGCCGTCGCGGATGACGGTGACGCGGTCACCGATGGCGAAGATCTCATCCATGCGGTGCGAGATGAAGATGATGCTGCGGCCAGCGGCCTTGAGGTCGCGCAGGATGTCGAAGAAGCGGTCGACCTGGGCCCGGTCGAGTGCTGATGTCGGTTCGTCGAAGATGGTGATGGGTGCTTCGGTCGCCAGCGCCTTCATGATCTCGACCAATTGGCGCTGGTCGGCGCGCAGGTTCTCGACCACTGCCTCGGCCGAGAAGCCCTCGCCGGAAACGGTGTCGAACAAAGCGATGTAACGCTGTGCCCGGCTCTCCAGGGCTGCGCGGTCGACGAAGATGCCGCCCGGCATGTCGGGCAGGCAGATGTTCTCTGCAACCGTCCGATGTCCGGCCAGGCTGAGCTCCTGGTAGAAGATGCCGATGCCTGATGCGCGTGCGGAATGCGGGCCGGTGATGGTGACCGGCTTGTTGTCGATCAGGATCTCGCCGCCGTCCGGCCGCACGCTGCCGGCCAGCACCTTGCACAAGGTGCTCTTGCCCGAACCGTTCGAGCCGATCAGCACATGCACTTCGCCTGCCTCGACCGTTAGGTCGCCGCGGCGCAAGGCCAAGGTAGCGCCGTAAGCCTTGCTTACGCCGCGCATGATGAGTTTCGACATGGTGGTGGCTTCCCGGTGCTTCGTCGGTCGCGGGGACGCGGGCCTGTGTGCAGGTGCCGCGTCCCCCGTCTTGGGAGGAAGCTTACTTGAAGAGCTTTTCGGCGTCTTCGATGGAAAGCTGGCTGGTGTAGGAATAGTAGCCCGGCTTGCCGTCTACCGCCTTCGCAGCGTCAGCGAGGTTCTTGCTGTCGATGAACGGGATCGGCAGGTACATGGCGTTCTTGTACTGGCCAGCCGTTGCCGGCTCCTTCAGTTCCTTGCCCTGCAGCATCAGCACGGCGACGTTGAGTGCCGAGGCCATGACGCCGGGCGGGTTCACCGAGGCGCCCGAGTTGAGCTTGTCCTTGGTCCAGATGTCGATGAAGTCCTTGCGGATCTCGCCGGTGGCGGCGATCGACGATTCCTTCTTGGCATCGATGATCGACTTCCAGGCGCCCGCCGCCATGCCGTCCTGCACCCAGACGCCGTTGATGTCGGGGTAGGTGGCGAGCAGGTTCTGCATCGCCTGCTGGCCCTGGGCCTGATCCCAGTTGGCGTTGACTTCGTTGACGATCTTGATGTCGGGATACTGGCCGAACACTTCCTTGTAGCCGGCGACGCGCATCTCGTTGGCCGGGTGGCCGGCGACGCCGTTGATCGCAACGACATTGCCCTTGCCGCCGAGCGTTTCGGCGAGCCACTTGGCGCCGGCCGCACCCCAGGCCTTCTGGTCGATGCCGACATAGGTGGCGTCAGGCGACGACACTTCGGCGTCGGTCGAGATTACCAGGATGCCGGCTTCCTTGGCCTGGGCGAAGACCGGGTCGAACGCCGTCGGGCTGTTCGGGTTGATGATGATGGCGTTGACGCCTTCGCTGATGAAGTTGCGGACATGCGCGATCTGGCCGGGCACGTCGACATTGGCGCTCTGCACCACGACCTCGACATTGACGCCCTTGTCCTTCCAGGCAGCCGCTGCGGCCTGGGCTTCCTCGATCATCTGCGTGCGCCACTCCGAGCCGACCCAACCATTGGACAGGCCGATCTTGTAGTCGGCCGCCTGGGTCGAGAACGCCGATACGGCCAGTGCCGCGACGGTGGTGAGCGCCAGTGCTGAAAATTTCCTCATGAACTCCTCCCGATGCACAGAAAAACTGCTGCAAGGGATCATATGCTGAAAATGTAATCGATTTCAATCGCGATTTTCCGGCATTCTGGCGGGGTGATGTCGAAACGCCGACCGCGACCAGTCGCTCCCGGCATGTTACGTTCGCGCAGCTGGTCCAATGGCGGATCCGGCGGCGTCGATGCAGTCGCCAAATACAGACGAGGTCCGTTCCGTGACCATTCTGCTGACGGTGCTGGCGATGATCGCTTTTGCGGCCAACTCGCTGCTGGCGCGTTCAGCTCTCGACGGCGGCGCGATCGATGCGGTTGCCTACACCGCGATTCGCCTGTGCTCCGGCGCGGCGGCGTTGCTGCTGCTGATCTCCTGGCAGCGCGGCCGCAGCATCTTTCGAGCCCCGCCCGGCAACTGGCCGTCGGCTGTCGCCCTGTTCGCTTATGCCTTGGCGTTTTCGCTAGCCTATCTCCGCCTTGGCGCCGCGGTGGGGGCGCTAGTGCTTTTCGCGTCCGTCCAGGGCACCATGATCTTTTGGGGCATTATCAGGCGAACCCGGCCAACCCTGCGCGAGCTTGCCGGGTTGGTCATTGCCTTTGCGGCTTTCCTCTATCTCGTGCTGCCCGGCCTCAACGCGCCTGATGCCATCGGCAGCGTGCTGATGGTGGTTTCGGGCATTGCGTGGGGCATCTACTCGCTGCGTGGCCGTGGCTCGGCGAGCCCCCTTGGCGATACCGCCGGCAATTTCCTGCGCGCCGCCTTGATCTGCATCCCACTCGCCCTGCTGCCCACCTTCGGCGCCGGTGTGACCGCGCGCGGCGTCTACCTCGCCGCCGCCTCAGGCGTCGTTGCTTCCGGATTGGGCTATGCGATCTGGTACCGCGCCTTGCCCGGGCTCACGCCGACCCAGGCCGCCGTCGTCCAGCTGACGGTCCCGGTCATTGCGGCGGCGGGCGCCACGGTATTCCTGTCCGAGGTTCTGTCGGCGCGCCTGGTGCTTGCCAGCATCTGCATCCTGTCAGGTGTCGCGCTGGCGATCACGTCACGCCGTCCAGGCTGAAAACGTCGACCCCGGTCCAATCCGGCGTGAACCTTTCCCTGCTCGGCCGCGACCCATGCGCAGGCCCCGCATGATGCGGCGTCAGCAAAGGAAAGAAGCCAATGACCACAGACACCAGGTGTTGCGGGTCACCGCGAGCACCCGGAGCACGGCGCGACCACCGCCTCAGGGAGAGGGTGGACGCGTTGGGCTTCGGGCTTGTTCCATTGACCCAAGGTAAGCCCCGGCGTATCGTCGCGCCGAGGGACATTCTAAGGATTGCAAGGGAGGAAAGTGCCGGGTATCAGCGCTTTGCACTTGCTTGCGCGCCAGCACCTTCTTCCACCCAACTCGGGAGAGGTGCCATGCCGTGCTTTCGTGGTGGTTCCGGCGCGCTCGCGCGACCAGCCGAACCGTCCAGCCTCCGCCTGAGGGCACTGGCGCTCAATGCCGGCATGGCCGCCCTGGCGCTTGCCGCCGGCCTGTGGCTGGCGCCACCCGCACAGGCCCAGGAAACGCAGATCATCAATCCCGGATCGATGGCGGTGACCGGCTTTTCCGGCACCGTGATCCCTGGGTTCGAGGAAGGGCTGCCACCCGGCGTCGATCCGGTCGACGAAACCTTCATCGACACCGAGCGCGCGACCTTGCGCGTTTTCGACGTTTCGGCACTTGGCGGACCACCCTCCGGCCAACTCGTCAACACGCCGCAGCCCTTCGAGGTCCTGGCCAGCCAGATCGGCCAGGTCTTCGCCCTGACCTTTGACGATGGCGTCCGCAACGGTACCCCGTCAGGCGTACCCGACCTCTACGCGGGCGCGACCTCGCTGCACGGCATTCGCATCGTCACGCCCGACGCCGACGCCGACGGTCGGCCCGAGCGCGAGCGTCGCGGCAAGGCCGGCGCCACTTTCATGGCCGGCCAGTTCGGCGAGGAGAATGGCGGCGGACCCGGCACCATCTGGCGCATCGACGGCATTTCGGGTGCCGTCAGCAAATTCGCCGACATCGACACAAACAGCGGTCCCGGCATTGGCGACGTCACCTTCGACAAGGTTCATCGCCAGTTCTTCGCCTCCGATCTCGACACCGGCCTGATCCACCGCATCGACGCAACGGGCGCCGCGGTCGACACCTTCGACCACGGTGTTGAGGGGCGTCCGGTGCGCGGACTGGCGCCGACGGCCGACGACGGCGCGGTGATGGATATCGAAGGTGCCGCCTTCGACAGCGAGGACGCAGGCACCTGGGGCTACACCCAGGACGAACGTCGGGTCTGGGGCACAGCCTTTTATGGCGGCCGCGTCTACTACGCGGTCGGTGACAAGGCCGAGATCTGGTCGGTCGGTATCGCCCGCGACGGCAAATTCGCCGGCGATCCGCGCTGGGAGCTGACGGTTACGGCCGACAAGGACCTTCCGGTCACCGACATCGCCTTCGACAACAAGGGCTTCATGTATCTGGCCCAGCGCGGCGAGATCGAAAACCGCTACGACTACAGCCAGTTCGCCGACACCGGCGATGGCGAGGTCATCCGCTACTGGCGCGAAAGCCCCGACGATCCGGCGACCGAAAGCATCTGGGTGCCGGTGCCGCAGGAATATGCCGTCGGTTTCCCCGAGGGCAATCGCCAGTCGGCCGGCGGCATCGACCTGCAATATGGCTATGACGCGCAGGGCTTCCTCAACCCCAACGCCTGCACCGACACCATCGTCAAGACGGGCGACAAGCTGAGGGACAATCCGGCCCTGGCCGAGCAGCTCGCCGCGGGCGGCCCGTTCGCCGTCCATGGCGTGCAGATCACCTCGACCTCGCTTGTGAAGCCGGCCAACGTTCCGCCCTTCGGATCGTGGTTCGTCGACTTCGACAGCTTCTATGAAGACCCCGAGGTCGAAGGCCATGTCGGCGACGTCGAGATCTGGCGTCCTTGCGAAGGCCGCGCCGGCTATTACGAGCAGCTGCCCTATCCGGGCGATTACCCGACGCCGCTGTGGCCGCCGGATTTCCCGCCGCCGGGCAACATCCCGCCTTGCCTCGACGTCGAGGCGGTCGAGTATTTCTGCACCCCGGCCGGGCTCGAGGCCGATCTCTATGTCCGTGACGTTGCAGGCATCGGCGGCGATTCCGTCAAGGCCGATTCCAGGACGCCGGGCGTTGGCGTCACACCGCTTCAGCAGACCAAGGCTCCGGGCGCGCCGTTCACCATCGGGGTGACGGGGCACTTCCCCGGCGACACGGTCAATGTCGGCCTGTGCTTCTACAAGCAGTCCGACGCCGACAAGGGTGGCTATTACCCTTGCTGCAAGGTGGTGGTGCCGCTGGCAACGCCCGCCGCAAGCTGCGAACCGTGAGGGAGGGAGAGATGACACTTCAAACCTCCGCCCCGCTCGCCACGCAGAGCAACCCAACCGTCATGGAGACGATCATGAAACCCCTGTCCTTTGCCAGGCGCGGCGCGCGCTGGCTGGTGGCAGCAGGGATCGCGCTCGCCGCCATGCCCTTGTCGCCGGCAGCAGCCCAACCGCTGCCCGAGGTCGTGCCTGAATTGAGGCTCGACCATGCCGTACCGCATCCCGGCCACGACGACGTCGTGCCGTTCTTCACCAAGAAGGGCGTCCAGCGCAATTGCGACTATGTCATCTACAACCTGCGTTTCGGCGCCCGCGGCAATCCGGAGAAATTCTTTGATCCGGCCTTCGCCAACGGCCTCAAGGCGTTGCGGATGGACTTCCGCGACCAGGTCGCCGCAGGGTTGACGATCGTCGACGTCCAGGCATCAGGTGACGGCACCGATGCCGTCGGCGGTCCATTGCCGGCAGCGACCATCGGCACCACGACCAACCCCAACGATACGGCCACGATTTCCGACTTCCGCCTGTCGGCGACCGATCTCGACGGCGTCGGTGCACCCAACGAGCGCTACATCGACATCCGCATCACGGCTCTGATCGACCACGCCGCCTTCCCGGCGCCCGCGGTCGTCGACAATCAGGGCTTCGTCAAGCTTTCGGCAGGCCCCGGCTCGATAGAAATCCCCTCGCACGATCCGTCCAAGCCCGACGACGGCGACTTCCGTACCGGCGAAAAGACCTCTATCCGCATCGACGTCACCGACTGCGAGCCGCCTCCGCCCCCGCCTCCTGGCGGTGACGGGCCGTGCTTCAAAGTCGAACGCGGCGATGTCGATTGCGTGCCCGGCGGCGGCGCCTACATCTACAACATGCCTGTCGGACCCGAGATGGCCGGCCGCTGGGTGCAGCTTCGCACCACCACGCCCGGCATCACCATCGATCCGCCGCTGCAGCTCGTTCCGCCTGGTGGCGGCGTGCTGCACTGGAAGATCGAAGGTGCCGGCCCAGGTGATGTCGTGCATCTGATCGTCACCGGCATCGAGACCTATGCCGGTCCGGAAGAAGGTGTCGGCCTGTGCTGCACCCAGACCGTCGATATCGTCATTCCGCCCGACCTCAGGTGCCCGCCCGAAAAGCAGCCCGACATCAAGGTCGAGAAGCGTGCCGACGTTGCCCGCTGCACCTATCTTGGCGGCTGCAACTTCACCATCCGCGTTACCAATGTCGGCGACGGCCCTTACAACGGCAAGATCGTGCTCGACGAAGTGACCTTGCCAGGCAATGCGACGATAGATTCCGGGCCCAATCCGCCCTGGACCTGTCTGCCGGCAACCAGCCCGATGAGCTGCGAGCATCCCGCGACCACACTCGATCCCGGCGAGTTTGTCGAACTCAAGATCGGCTTCAAGCCCGGACCAGGCTGGGAGGCACGCTTCATCCGCAACTGCGCCGAGTACGACTACACGGCGAGCGGCAAGCCCGAGGCGTTTGGCCGTACCGACAACGACAAGGCCTGCGCCACCATTCCGATCTGCAAGCGCGGCGATCCCGATTGCCGTCCGCCTGTCGAGAAGAAGGTCGACCTGCGCATCACCAAGGACCCACGTTCGGTGTCCTGCAGCGCCGCCGGTGTCTGCAGCTTCCTGATCCGTGTCTACAACAACGGCACCCAAAACTATGTCGGCCCGCTGACCGTGATCGACGACTATCCCACGGGAGCGCCGGCGTCCTCGACCTTCGGACCGACCCCGCCCTGGGCCTGCGGTCCAGCCGGCCCCGGTCAGTTCCGCTGCGATCATCCCGGCGTGGCGCTGGTGCCGGGCGCGTCTGTGCCGCTCTCCGTGGTTGCCATCGTGCCGGCGGACTACCAGTCCGACACGATCCGCAACTGCGGTGAAGTGCAGGCGATCCCTGATGAAACGGTGCTGGCCAACAACAAGGCCTGTGCCGAGATGCGCATCCCGCATCCGGGGCGCCCGAAGCTGAGCGTCCAGAAGACCGGCGATCGGCTGTGCCGGACCGGCCAGCCCTGCACGTTCGAGATCACCATCACCAACAGCGGCACCGGTCCCTTCAATGGCTTGGTCCGCATCGGCGATGCGATCGGCGTGGGCGGGCTCGGCCGGCTGGACGGCGTTGCTATCAGCTCGATCGAACCGCCCTTCGGCTGCTCGCCGGAACCGACGACGCTGCCGCTGTCCTGTGTCGCCAACGTCAGCCTCGGCGCCGGCGAAAGCCGTGTCCACAGGGTGACGGTGGTAATCCCGGACGATGGTCGCCTTGCCAACTTCCCGCGGCCGGCGCCGGCCCAGAACTGCGTTGCCGTGCTTCCGCCCGACACGCCGGTTCGCGGGCTCGATATGGCCGGTGGCACGGCAGTTCCGGGCGGCCTTGGCGGCAGCCCCTATGCCTGCCACCGCTTCCTGATCGACCATGAAGAAAAGCAGCAGTGCTCGGAAGGCTTCGTGCTCAACCAGGCAGGCCGCTGCGTTTGCCCGGAGGGGACGAACTTCCGCAATGGCCAGTGCGTGCCCAATGGCGGCACGGTGACGCCGGTTCCGCCGGTCAAACCGCAATGCCGCCTGTTGCCGGGCCAGATCCGCACCGAAGACGGACGCTGCATCTGCCCGCGCGGCACGGAACTGTCGAATGGCAAATGCGTGCGGCCGGAGCAGCCGCCGGAACGGCAGTGCAAGCTGCTGCCCGGCCAGATCCGGACACAGGACGGAAGCTGCATCTGCCCGCGTGGCACCGAGCTCAAGAACGGCCGCTGCGTCAAGGATGTGCCTCCGGTGCGCCAGTGCACGCTGCTTCCGGGCCAGATCCGGACGCAGGACGGACGTTGCATCTGCCCGCGCGGCACCGAGCTGAAGAACGGCCGCTGCGTCAGGGATGTGCCGCCGGTACGTCAGTGCACGCTGCTGCCTGGCCAGATCCGGACCAAGGACGGGCGCTGCATCTGCCCGCGCGGTACCGAGCTGATCAGGGGCGCGTGCCGCAAGGCACCGACGGCGCAGTGCCCCGATGGCACGTCGCTGGTGCGTGGCCGCTGCGTGCCTGATCGTCGGGACACCGTCTGCCGCCGCGGCGAGGTGCTGGTCAACGGCCAGTGCATGACAATCGAGCGTGAATGCCCGCGCGGCACGGTCGGCCAGTATCCGAACTGCCGCCCACGCCAACGTCCGACGCTCGAGATCATGCCGATCAACCCGGATGTGTTGCGTGGCCTAATCCCGCAGAGGCAGCAGCAGCCTCAACGGCCCAGCAACAACAAGATCATTCCGCAGTGATCGGAGCGAACGCATGGACCCCCGCCGGCCTTGGCCGGCGGGGGTCTGCTTTTCAGGCCTGAGGGGCACCATTCTTTGAGTGGCGGCCTGCTTGGCTTCTTTTCCGCAACTACGGTCGGAAAACCGCCGCACATCTCCCCGGAATTGCTCTTGGCTGCGATGTGGCGGGATTCTCGGCTCGACAAGGGCGGCCGCTGCCATTAGGCAGTCCGGAAAACCGGCTCTGCCCCTTTCGAAAGGCCTGAACGTGAGCAACAAGACCCTGATCGCGCCGTCGGTGCTGTCGTCCGATTTCTCCAAGCTCGGCGATGAGGTCGAGGCGATCGTCGCCGCCGGCGCCGACTGGATCCATCTCGACGTCATGGACGGACATTTCGTCCCCAACATCACCTTCGGCCCGCCTGTTATCAAGGCGATCCGCAACCGCACCGACAAGGTGTTCGACTGCCATCTGATGATCCAGCCCGCCGACCCGTATCTCGCGGCCTTTGCCGATGCCGGCTGCGACATCATCACGGTTCACGCCGAGGCCGGCCCGCATCTCGACCGCTCGCTGCAGACCATCCGCAATCTCGGCAAGAAGGCCGGCGTCTCGCTCAACCCGTCGACGCCGGAATCGGTGATCGAATACGTGCTCGACCGCCTCGACCTGGTGTTGCTGATGACGGTCAACCCGGGTTTCGGCGGCCAGGCCTTCATCCCGGCGGTGATCGATAAGGTCAAGCGCGTCAAGGCGATGATCGGCAACCGTCCGATCGACATCGAAATCGACGGCGGCGTCACGCCCGAAACCGCACCGCTGGTCACCGCCGCAGGCGCCAATGTGCTCGTCGCCGGCAATGCCGTGTTCAAGGGCGGACCCTCGGCCTATGCGGCAAACATCGAGGCGATCCGGGCTGCTGCCGACAAGGCTGTGATCTGAGACTTGGATATTAGGGGAAAAGGCTCCCTCTCTCCGTCACGGCTTCGAAGCCGTGACGGAGAGAGGGAGCTTCCCGGCCCGCTGGCTAAGCCTCAAACACCTTCTTGCCGTCGATCCACGTTCCCGACACGTCGAGCTCGTCGGTCAGCTGCACGGCGTTCGCCGCATAGCCCTTGGCGAGTCGTCCGAGGCGATGCTCCTGCTTGACCGCTTCGGCCGGGTAGAGCGAGGCCATGCGGATGGCTTCGTCGAGGGAATAGCCCATCTTCTCGTGCATGAAGCGCACCGCCGAAATCATGTCGAGATCGGCACCCGCAAGCGTGCCGTTTTCCAGCGTCAGGCGGCCGTTTTCGCGCTTGATCGTCCGGCCGTTAAGCTGGAACGACGTGAGGTCGGTGCCGATGGTCGCCATGGCGTCGCTGACGAGAAAGATGCGGGCAGGGCCGTTCTTGGCCTTGAGCGCAATGTGCATTGCCGCCGGGTCGACATGGATGCCGTCGGCGATCAGGCCGGCCGAAAGCGTCGGAATGTTGACGGCAGCGCCGACGAGCCCGGGCTCGCGGTTGCCGATCTGGCTCATGGCGTTGAACAGATGTGTCGCCATCGAAGCGCCCGCCTCGGCATAGTCCTTGGCGGTGCGGTAGCTGGTGTCGGTGTGGCCGAGGCTGATGACGATGCCGGCATCCGACAGCAGCTTGACCTGCTCGGCCTTGACCGATTCAGGCGCAATCGTCGTCAAAAGCACCGGCATCGACGGCCGCGCGGCAATCAGCGCTGCCTCGTCTTCGGCATCCATCGGGCGGATCAGTTGCGGATCGTGCGCGCCCTTGCGGGCGAGCGACAGATGTGGACCTTCGAGGTGCAGGCCGAGGAAGCCCGGCACTTTCCGCTTCGCGGCTTCCACGCCGGCGGCGATCGTCGAGCGGGTGATCTCGCGCGTGTCGGTGATCAGCGTCGGCAGCACCGCCGTCGTGCCGAAGGCCATCTGCGCTTTGCAGACGATTTCGAGCGTGTCGACGTCGGGCTTGTCATTGAGCATCAGCCCGCCGCCGCCATTGACCTGCAGATCGATGAAGCCGGGGACGAGCATTGCGCCCGCCTCCGTGACCTGCACGCCCGCGGGAATGTCGCGGCGCGCGACGATGCCCTCGATGACGCCGTCCGCGATCAGCAGCGCGGTGTCCTGGTGCCAGGCGTCACCGTCGAAGATGCGCCCGGCTGCAATGGCAAGACGGTCGCTCATATCGTTTCGGTCACTTTGCGCAGGTTGGGCGGAGTGTCGGGATTGAGGCCGCGATGGCGGGCGAAGGCCTCGACGAAGCCGTAGAACGAGGCGATCAGCATCAGCGGATCGGTGAGCGGATGGCCGGTGGCGACATGCTCCAGCACCTTGGCCTTCTTGGCCAGAGACGAAGTGATGTGGATCGCTGCACCACGCTCGGCGAGGCCGTCGGCGGCGTCCGCTATCGACGGCTCGGAGGCGTCGCGGGCAGCCAGCGCCAGCACCGGGAAACCGGGGCGCACCAGCGCCAGAGGGCCGTGCATCACTTCCGCCGCGCTGTAGGACTCGGCGTGCATGGCGCAGGTTTCCTTGAACTTCAGCGCCGCCTCGTTGGCGATGGCAAAGGACGGACCGCGGCCGAGGATGAACAGCGAATTGCCTTCGGTCAGCTCGCCGGCAATGCCCATCCAGTCGCAGTCGACAGCCTTGGCGAAGTGCTCCGGCAGCGCGTTCAGCGCGGCGAGCAGCTTGTCGTCGCCGGTCCAGTGGGCGAGCACGGCAAGGCCCGCAACAGCCGAGTTGACGAAGGTCTTGGTGGCAGCGACGCTCTTCTCGACACCGGCGCGAATGTCGATGGCGTGCTCGGACGCTTCGGCCAGCGGCGAGCCGGCGGTGTTGGTCAGCGCGATCGTCAGCGCGCCGCCTGATCGGGCACCCTCGGCCATGGCGACGATATCGGGGCTCTTGCCCGACTGCGAAATGGCGAGACAGGCCGAGTCGGCGAGCTTCAGCCTGGCGCCATAGATCGACGAGATCGACGGGCCGATGGATGCCACCGGCAGGCCGGCATTGAGCTCGATCGCATATTTGAGGAAGGAGGCGGCGTGGTCGGAGGAGCCACGGGCGACCGTCGTGACGAAACGGGGATTGGCGCGCTTCAGGTGCAGGCCGGTCTCCGCCAGTTCCTTGGCCGAGCCTTCCAGCAGGCGGGCGGTCGCTTCTGGGATTTCGGCGATTTCGCGCCGCATATGGGTAGTCGCGTTCAAGTAGCTTCTCCTTCTTGCCCATCCGGGCCGGGCAATCTCAGTTCCGCGACGAAGTCATAGGCGTCGCCGCGATAGATCGACTTGGTGAACTCGATCACCTTGCCGCTGGCAAGGTACGAAATGCGCTCGATCTGCAGGCAGGCCGAGCCAATGGGCACGGCCAGGAGCTGTGCCTCGGCTTCGCCGAGATTGACGGCGGAGATGCGCTGCACGGCCCGGACCGGGCGATGACCGGTCTTGCCAAGAGCCATATAGAGCGAAGATGTCACTTCGTGAGGGTCTGGCAGCACCGAAGCCGAAATTGTTGCGCGCTCGATGGCGAGCGGCGTCTCGTCGGCGATGCGCAGGCGACTGAGTCTGGACACCAGCTCGCTGGCCGAGAGCCCAAGCACCATCATCTCGTCCGGTGAGGCGGTGTAGATGCCGCGGTCGAGCCATTGCGACCGCGCGGCCATGCCGCGCCGTGCCATGTCTTCGGTGAACGAGGTCAGGCGCGACAGCGACTGTTCGACGCGCTCCATGCGTGGGGCAACGAATGTGCCCGAGCCGTGGCGCTGCACAAGCACGCCCGACTTCACAAGGTCCTGCACCGCCTTGCGCACGGTGACGCGCGAAATGTCGGCCTGGGCCGCAATATCGCGCTCCGAGGGCAGGGCGTCGCCGGGACCGATCAGGCCGCGCTTGACCGCTTCCTCGATGTTCTTCTTGAGCTGGAGGTACAGTGGCGCGCCAGACTGGCTGACGTCGCGCAGGGCGGCGAAAATGCGTTCGGCACCGTCATCCATGGTGACCTCCCGCTTTGCGGAATTTCTTCACCGCCATCTGCACGGCGCCGCCGAGCGCGTCCTGCAGCGGCGGATGCATGATGGTGCGATAGCGCTTGGAAAGCAGCGGTGCATAGAGGCCGGCGAGCCCGCCGAGAAGGCAGAGTCGTTCGCTGGGTGCGAGATCGAAAACGGCGAGCGTTTCCTCGACGTCGGCAACGGCGCGCTCGACAAGCTTCTGTCCGACAGCGTCGCCTTTTGCTGCATGCTCGAAAACCATCGGCGCAAACTGGCCGTAGTCTCCGGGCTTCGCATTGGTGGTGAACTCGACAATGTCGCTGGGGTTGTCGTTGAAGCGCTCCAGCATGATGTCGGTCAGTCCCGAGCCGGCATGGATCCTGTCGTAGACCAGCAGGCTTTCCTGCAGCAGGTCGCGGCCGATGCGCGCGCCACTGCCGAGATCACCGATCTGAAAGCCCCAGCCGCCGAGGGGCTGGAACTGGCCGAGCCTGCGACCGAGGTAGACGGTGCCGGTGCCAAGTGCCGCGATCGCGCCGTCATGGTCGCCGAGCGCGCCTTCCAACGAAATCAGCGAGTCATTCTCTACGGAGCTGTTTCGAAACGGCAGCATGGCTTCAAGCCGCTGCTTGTAGTCGCCGACATTGGCGCCTGCGAGCCCGAGCACCGCGTCGGCATTGGCGATCAATGCCGGGTCCTGGCCGGCATCCACGAATGCCTGGCGGGCTGCCTCGACGATATTGTTGCACGCACCGGCAAGGTCGGTGCGGATATTGGCCGGCCCGCCACGCCCGCGGCCGATGATATCGCCGCTTGCATTGGCCAGAGCGGCCCGGCAGCCAGTGCCGCCACCATCTATCCCGAGCACAAGATCCACGGTGTTTTCTCCTCGAGGTTGATAATACCAATAAAATACCAATAGCCAAGTGCTAAATTCCGGATGGCGGAGCCTGATGCCCATTCAATTGAATTTTAGGGGATTTTTGAATTGCCTTGCGCTGCAGCAAAGGAATTTGTTAACGGCGCTGGACAAGTGGTATTTTTTTGGTATTGTCGATGAAAGGGAGAGACAGAATGGCGCCAAGGCGTACAGAAGCGGTGCACAAGGATGCCGGGGGCATTGATGCCCAGGCACCCGATTCCGTTCTTCGCCTGCTTGCCGATGCGCAGATCGAAGCTGCGCGCGCCGTTCACGCCGCCATCCCCGCAATTGCCCAAGCCGCTGAAAAGATTGCTGCCTGCCTCGCGCGCGGCGGTCGTCTCGTCTACGCGGCGGCCGGAAGCTCTGGCCTGATGGCGCTGGCCGATGCGCTCGAACTGCCCGGCACCTTCGGCATCCCGCGCGAGCGTGTCTTCATTCTTCTGGCTGGCGGCCGCGAGGCGCTGGTCAATCTCGCCGGCGGTCCCGAGGACGATGTTGCCCTGGCCGCCAGCGACGTTGCCGGGACCGGCCTGGAAGCGGGCGACTGCCTTGTCGCTGTCTCGGCCAGCGGCTCGACGCCTTATGCAATGAGCGCGCTCGAAGAGGCGCGGCGCCGCGGTGCCGCGACCATCGCCTTCGCCAACAATGCAGGCGCGCCGATGTTTGACCGCGCCGATGTTTCCGTGCTGCTGGCGACGCCGCCGGAAGTCGTTGCCGGCTCGACCCGCATGGGCGCCGGCACGGCGCAGAAGATTGCGCTCAACATGATGTCGACGCTGGCCGCGATTCATCTCGGTCATGTCCATGACGGCTACATGGTCAATTTGCACGCCGACAACATCAAGCTGCACGAGCGTGCGGCGCGTATCGTTACGGCCATTTCAGGCTGCGATACGGCGACTGCCCAGTCCTTGCTCGCAAAGAGCGGCGGTTCGGTCAAGCTCGCCATCCTTTTGGCTTCCGGCGCGTCCAGCCCGGAAGCGGCAAACCAACTTCTTGAAGGGGCGGACCAACGGCTCAGGTCCGCACTTTCGAAACTCGAGGGGAGCAGTGGCTCTCATCAGGCCCGAGAGAAAGTACAAAACAGGGAGAACTGAAATGTCTAACAGGTTGCTTACTGGACTTCTGATGGCGTCCAGCATTCTCGGCTCCGCCGGGATCGCTCTCGCCCAGGACAAGACGCTGACGATCGAAAGCTGGCGTAACGACGACCTCGCCATCTGGCAGGAAAAGCTGATCCCGGCCTTCGAGAAGGCCAATCCGGGTATCAAGGTCACCTTCTCGCCGTCGGCTCCGACCGAGTACAACGCCGCCCTCAACGCCAAGCTCGACGCAGGCTCGGCTGGTGACCTGATCACCTGCCGTCCGTTCGACGCTTCGCTCGAGCTGTTCAAGAAGGGTCACCTCGCCGACCTGACCTCGCTGAAGGGCATGGAGAACTTCTCCGACGTCGCCAAGTCCGCCTGGCAGACCGACGATGGCAAGGCCAGCTTCTGCGTGCCGATGGCGTCCGTCATCCACGGCTTCATCTACAACAAGGACGCCTTCGAGAAGCTCGGCATTGCCGTGCCGGCGACCGAGGACGAGTTCTTCGCAGCGCTCGACAAGATCAAGGCCGACGGCACCTACATCCCGATGGCGATGGGCACCAAGGACCTCTGGGAAGCCGCGACCATGGGCTATCAGAACATCGGCCCGAACTACTGGAAGGGTGAGGAAGGCCGCCTGTCGCTGATCAAGGGCGATCAGAAGCTGACCGACGCCGACTGGGTTGCGCCTTATGCGACGCTGGCCAAGTGGAAGCCTTACCTCGGCGACGGTTTCGAAGCCCAGACCTATCCGGACAGCCAGAACCTGTTCACCCTCGGTCGCGCCGCCATCTATCCGGCCGGTTCGTGGGAGATCGCGACCTTCAACACCCAGGCTCAGTTCAAGATGGGCGCCTTCCCGCCGCCGGTCCGCAAGGCTGGTGACACCTGCTACATCTCGGACCACAACGACATCGGCATTGGCCTCAACCCCAAGAGCGCGAATGCCGAAGCCGCCAAGACCTTCCTGACCTGGGTGGCTTCGCCAGAATTCGCGTCCATCTATGCCAACGCGCTGCCGGGCTTCTTCAGCCTGAACTCGGCCGCCGTGAAGATGGAAGATCCGCTTGCCCAGGAATTCGTCTCCTGGCGCGAGAAGTGCAAGCCGACGATCCGCTCGACCTACCAGGTCCTGTCGCGCGGCACGCCGAACCTCGAGAACGAAACCTGGGTCAAGTCGGCCAACGTCATCAACGGCACCGAGACCCCGGAAGCTGCTTCTGCCGAACTGCAGAAGGGCCTCGACAGCTGGTACAAGCCGGCAAAGTAAGATGCGGCGGGCTTGATGCTCGCTTGGGAGGGCGCCGCTTTGGTGGCGCTCTCCATTCCCTCGGCGATTTCGAACCTCGCGGAATCGGCAAGAGGGGTTGAATGCTCGCGCACAAAGATGCGCTACTGCTTCCCAGGCCATTGGCGGGAAGCCCGCAGAGGTCCATCCTCGCTATGATGAACAACGGCCTCCCAAACGGCCGGACCCAGGGATTTTGACATGTCGCAGCAAAGCCTAGAGCATAGCCAAGACAGAAGACCAACGCGTTGGCACATCGCCGTGTTCCTGGCGCCTGCGCTGCTGGTCTACACCGCGGTGATGATCCTGCCGCTGTTCGGTACCTTGCAGCTGTCGCTGTTCCGCAATGTCGACAATGCCCAGGTCTTTGCCGGCTTCGACAATTTCCGCACCCTGTTCGGCGATCCGCGCTGGTCGGCTTCGTTCTGGAACGCACTCGGCAACAACACCTGGTTCTTCATCATCCATATGCTGGTGCAGAACCCGATCGGCGTGGTCCTTGCGGCCCTGCTGTCGAGCCCCAAGCTGCGCTTCTCGGCCTTCTACCGCACGGCGATCTTCATCCCGACGCTGCTGTCCTTCGTCATCGTCGGTTTCGCCTGGAAACTGATCCTGAGCCCGCTCTGGGGCGTCGCGCCCAATCTGCTCGACCTCGTCGGCCTGAAGAGCCTGTTCGTGCCCTGGCTCGGCAAGGAAGAATACGCGCTGACCGCGCTCAGCCTGATCTCTGTCTGGCAGTTCGTCGGCATCCCGATGATGCTGATCTACGCCGCCATGCTGTCGATCCCCGACGAGGTTATCGAGGCCGCCGAATGTGACGGCGTCACCGGTTTCTCGCAGTTCTGGAAGATCCAGCTGCCGCTGATCCTGCCCTCCATCGGCATCATCTCGATCCTCACCTTCGTCGGCAACTTCAACGCCTTCGACCTGATCTATTCGGCGCAGGGCGCGCTTGCCGGTCCAAACTATGCCACCGACATCCTGGGTACGTTCCTCTACCGCACCTTCTTCGGCTTCCAGCTGCAGATCGGCGACAAGAACATGGGCGCCACCATCGCCTCGATGATGTTCTTCATCATCCTCGCCGGCGTCTGCCTGTACCTGTTCCTTATCCAGACGCGGCTGCGCCGCTACCAGTTCTGAGGGCGTCATGAGCAAGGCTGCCTCCTCCCTGCCACGCACCATCGGCGCCCATGCGGTGCTGCTGACCTACACCGCGATCGCGCTGTTTCCGGTGATCGTCATCGTCGTCAACTCGTTCAAGTCGCGCAACGCCATCTTCCGGTCGCCGCTGTCGCTGCCGACATCAGAGACCTTCGACCTGATCGGCTACACCACCGTGATGGCGCAGGGCGACTTCTTCCTCTATTTCCAGAACAGCCTGATCGTCACGGTTGCCTCGCTGTTCTTCGTGCTGCTGTTCGGCGCCATGGCGGCGTTTGCGCTGTCGGAGTACCGCTTCAAGGGCAACACCATGATGGGCCTCTATCTGGCCCTCGGCATCATGATCCCGATCCGCCTCGGCACGGTCGCGATCCTGCAGCTGATGGTGGCGTCGGGCCTGGTCAACACGCTGACCGCGCTGATCCTGGTCTACACCGCCCAAGGCCTGCCGCTCGCCGTCTTCATCCTGTCCGAATTCATGAAGCAGGTGTCGGACGATCTGAAGAACGCCGGCCGCATCGACGGTCTCAGCGAATACCGCATCTTCTTCCGCCTCGTCCTGCCGCTGGTCCGTCCGGCAATGGCGACGGTTGCGGTCTTCACCATGATCCCGATCTGGAACGACCTGTGGTTCCCGCTGATCCTGGCGCCGTCCGAGGCGACCAAGACGGTCACCCTTGGCGCCCAGGTGTTCATTGGCCAGTTCGTCACCAACTGGAACGCCGTGCTGGCGGCACTCTCGCTGGCGATCCTGCCGGTGCTGATCCTCTACTTCTTCTTCTCGCGGCAGCTGATCCGCGGCATCACTTCCGGAGCCGTCAAGTGACAACTGAAAAGCCCCTTCGCGTCGTCGTTGCCGGCCTCGGCAACATGGGCCGCAGCCACGCGCTGGCCTATCACAACAACCCCGGCTTCGAGATCGCAGCCCTGGTCAATCGCTCCGACGTGCCGCTGCCCGAGGGCATGGAAGGTTACGGCATCCAGCGCTCCTTCGAAGGCGCGTTGCGTGAACTCAGACCAGACATCGCCTCGATCAACACCTATTCCGACAGCCATGCCGATTATGCCGTCATGGCAATGGAGATGGGCTGCCACGTCTTCCTGGAGAAGCCGCTGGCAACAACGGTCGCCGACGCCGAGCGGGTCGTCGCCTGCGCCAAGGCCAATGGTCGCAAGCTGGTGATCGGCTACATCCTGCGCCACCACCCGTCGTGGATGCGCCTGATCGGCGAAGCCCGTGCGCTTGGCGGTCCCTACGTGTTCCGCATGAACCTAAACCAGCAGTCCTCGGCCCATAAGTGGGACACCCACAAGCAGCTGATGAAGACGACCTCGCCGATCGTCGACTGCGGCGTGCACTATCTCGATGTCATGTGCCAGATCACCGATGCCAACCCGGTCGAGGTGCGTGGCATGGGCCTGCGCATGACCGACGAGATCGCGCCCGACATGTACAATTACGGTCACCTGCAAGTGCTGTTCGCCGACGGTTCGGTCGGCTGGTACGAGGCCGGCTGGGGCCCGATGATGTCGGAGACGGCGTTCTTCGTGAAGGATGTGATCTCGCCCAAGGGCAGCGTCTCGATCGTCGTCAACGAGGCGGCCACCAAGTCGGACGACGTCGATTCCCACACCAAGACAAGCATGATCCGCGTCCACCGCGCCGAGCTCGGCGCAGACGGCAGCTTCGTCCATGCCGACGAGGACCTGTCGATGAAGGACGAGCCGGGCCATCAGGGCCTGTGTGATCGCGAGCAGGCCTTCGTGCTGAAGGCCATCCGCGAGGACATCGACCTTACCCGCCACATGGACGATGCCGTCAAATCACTGCGCGTGTGCCTCGCCGCGGACGAAAGCGTCCGCACCGGCCGCCCGGTCAAGCTTTAACAGGAAGGAAGACCTGTGGGTTCTCTCAAGATCGAAAACGTCAAGAAGTCCTTTGGCCCTGTCGACGTGCTGAAGGGCATCGACCTCGACGTCAAGGACGGTGAGTTCGTTGTCTTCGTCGGCCCGTCGGGCTGCGGAAAGTCGACGCTGCTGCGCATCATCGCCGGCCTCGAGGACGCGACCTCGGGCAATGTGCTGATCGACGACGCCAGGGTCACCAACGCCCCGCCGTCGAAGCGCGGCATCGCCATGGTGTTCCAGACCTACGCGCTCTACCCACATCTTACCGTGCGCGACAATATGGCGCTCGGCCTCAAGCAGGCCGGCACGCCGACGGCCGAGATCGACAAGCGCATTGCCGCTTCTTCGGCCATGCTGTCGCTGGAGCCCTACCTCAAGCGTCGTCCGGCCGAACTCTCGGGTGGCCAGCGCCAGCGCGTCGCCATCGGCCGCGCCCTGGTGCGCGAGCCCAAGCTGTTCCTCTTCGATGAGCCGCTGTCGAACCTCGACGCCGCCCTACGCGTCAACACGCGCCTCGAGATCGCCCAGTTGCACAACCGCCTCAAGGCGACGATGGTCTACGTCACTCACGACCAGGTCGAGGCGATGACGCTGGCTGATCGCATCGTCGTGCTCAACGCTGGCCGCATCGAGCAGGTCGGTGCGCCGATGGAGCTCTACAACAAGCCGGCCAACCTGTTCGTTGCCGGTTTCATCGGCTCGCCAAAAATGAACTTCATCGAAGGTGCTCGCCTCGGCGAAACCGTCAAGACGGTCGGCGTCCGCCCCGAGCACATTTCAGTCAGTCAGACCGAGGGCGCGTGGAAAGGAACGGTGGTCCATGCCGAGCATCTCGGCGCCGACACCAACGTCTTCCTCGAAACCGAAAAGGCCGGCCTCATCACCATTCGCCTGTTCGGCGAGTATCAGACCGGCCCGGGCGCCACGCTTTATGCCACGCCCGAGCCAGCCCGCACCTATCGCTTCGGCGAAGACGGCAAGGTTCTGGGCTGACGATTTGATGCGGCGGGGAGGGCGGCTACCCCCTCTCCGTCACGGCTTTGCCGTGCCACCTTTCCCCCACTCCGTGGGGGCGAGGAAACGCCAATCTCGAAGGGCGCGCCATCTGCCAGAACTCGGTTCCTCGCCCCCTCAACGGAGAGGCGGTTACCGCCGCCTCAGATGGGCAGTCGCTTCGGCATCCACCCCATCATTCCCAATCACCACTCCGAACATGTCAGCCGCCTGCTCGCGCGTATAGTAGCCGAGCCCGATGTCACGCAGCACCAGCTCGGGATCGCGTTCCATCGGATCGCCATAACCGCCGCCGCCCGGCGTGCCGACCGACACGCGGTCGCCTGATTTCAGCGGAATGTCCTGCTCCTTGGACAGATGCGGCGGCACATGCGCCGCACCGTCGCGAAACACCGTCACCGAATTGACCATGCCATCGCGCCCGCCGAGCGCGCCCTGCGGGCCGGTGCGGCCGTGGTCCATGACGAAGGAGGCGCGCGCCGCGCCACGCAGCAGCTCGATCTCGTAGGCGAGGCCGAAGCCGCCGCGCTGTTTGCCGGCGCCGCCGGATCCCTCGCGCAGGGCATAGTGTCGGTAGAGCACGGGATAGGCCTGTTCCATGATCTCGACCGGCGGCGATTTCGAGATGCCGATGGTCGAACAGCCGTTGGACAGCCCGTCATGACTTGAATTGCCGCCATAACCGCCGCCGGAGATCTGGTACATGACATAGTCGCGGCCGCGCGCCGGATCATTGCCGCCGAGCGCGAAATTGCCGCTCGAACCGGCGGGCGCCGCCGTCACCTTGTCGGGAGCCGCCTGCACCATGGCGGCGAAGACGGCCTCGGCGATGCGCTGCGACACTTCCGCCGCGCAGCCTGAAACGGGGCGAGGGTAACGCGCATCCAAGAACGTGCCCTCCGGCCGAATGACGATCAGGGGCTCGAATGCGCCGGCGCTGATCGGCACGTCGGGAAAGATGTGCCGCATGGCGAGATAAACCGAGGACAATGTCGTCGCCAGCACGCTGTTCATCGGCCCGGCGCAAGGGGCGGACGAGCCGGCAAAGTCGAAGGTCAGGGCGTCTCCGGCCTTCTCGACCGAAAGCGCGATGGTCAGCGGCGCATCGACAACACCGTCGGAATCGACGAAGGCCTTTGACCGGTAGATGCCGTCGGGCAGGGCAGCGATATGCGCCCGCATCTGTTCCGCTGCGCGTCGGCGCAACTCGGCAATCGCCGCGGATACGGTTTCGTCGCCGTAACGATCGAGGATCTGGAACAGCCTCTCCTGCCCGACATGGAGCGCCGCCGCCTGAGCCCTGATGTCGCCGATGCGCTGGTCGGCCACCCGGATGTTCGAACAGATGATGGCGTAGATCTCGGGGTCCATGGCCCCTTTCTTGAACAGCTTGACCGGCGGCAGGCGCAGGCCTTCCTGCTCTACTGCCGTCGCCGAGGCTGAAAAGCCTCCGGGCACTGCGCCGCCGATATCGGGCCAGTGGCCGGTGTTGGACAGCCAGCAGAAGATTTTCCCCGCGCGCCACACCGGCATGGCGAAACGCACGTCCATCAGATGCGTGCCGCCGAGATAGGGGTCGTTGACGACATAGATGTCGCCTGGTTCGGGCGGCAGCACGCGCCCGTCCGCTATCATCTCGATGATGGTCTTGGTCGAGTGCTGCATGACGCCGACGAATACCGGCAGCCCTTGCGACCCTTGCGCAATCAGCGCCCCGTCGACTGCCGAGTAGATGCCGTCCGAGCGGTCGTTGGCCTCGGCGATGACGGGCGAGAACGCTGCGCGCGAAAACGTCAGGTCCATCTCGTCGCAGGTTTGCTGCAGTGCCGCCTGGATGACGGAAAGCGTGATGGCGTCGAGGGTCATGGCGCCTCCACCTCGACGATGATGTTCCCATCCCGGTCCGACCGGGCCCGGTCGCCCGGCTCCAGAACCGTCGTCGCATCCATCTGCTCGAGGATCGCCGGTCCCAATATTTCGGCGTCGAGCGGCAGCTTCTCCCTGAGATAGACCGGCGTGTCGCGCCAACTGCCGTCGAACCACACCGGGCGCACTTCGCGCAGCGCCTCCGCCAGCGTCGCCGCCCGTCCGGCCGGGTCGATCAGGCGACTGAGGTCGACCTCGGGTCGGGCGCCGGTCACCGATGTGTTGAGGTTGACGAGATTGGCGCGGATCTCCGGCAGTTCGACCTTGAAACGGGCGAAATAGGCCTTCTCGAACAGCGCTTGCAACGTCGCGCGGTCGACATCCGCCGAGGGCAGCGGCACGTTGACGATGTGCGTCTGCCCGACGAACTGCATGTCGGCGGAGTGGCTGACGCGAATGCTCTTCGGCCGCACCGCCTCCTGGGCGATCAGCGCCTCGCCTGCCGTGCGATGCCCGGCGAGAATGTCCCGCGCCCGCTGCTCGTCGAGCAGCGCGACGGGCTGGTTGACCGTGTTGACGAAGTCGTGGCGCAGATCGGCGACGACGCAGCCGAGCGCATTGGTGATGCCGGGCCGCGCCGGTACCAGCACCCGCGGCAGGCCGAGTTCGCGGGCAAGCGCCGTTGCATGAAGCGGGCCGGCGCCACCGAAGGCAAACAGCGTGAAGTCGCGCGGGTCGTGTCCGCGCGACACCGACACCATGCGGATGGCGCCTGCCATCTTGATGTTGCCGAGCCGGAGCACCGCCCCTGCCGCCGAAATACCATCAAGCCCGGTCGCCTTGCCGATCCTGTCTTCGAAGATCTGGCGCACTGCCTCGGCCGTCACCGGCGCGTCGACTGCGAGCAGCCTTTTCGGGTCGAGCCGCCCGAGCACCAGATTGGCATCGGTGATCGTCGGCTCGGTGCCGCCGCGACCATAGCAGATAGGGCCGGGATTTGCGCCGGCGCTCTCCGGCCCGACCTGGATCAGCCTGGAAGCGTCGACACGGGCAATCGAGCCGCCGCCGGCACCGACTGTGTGTACCGCTACCATCGGCACATGGATCGGCATCGCATATTCGATCTCGATCTCGTTGGAGACCGCAGGCTCTGCATCGAGGATCAGCGCGACGTCGGTCGAGGTGCCGCCCATGTCGTAGGTGACGAGATGGCCATAGCCGGCGCGCCGGCCGGTATACGCTGCGGCGATGACACCCGAGGCCGGGCCTGACATGACGGTCTTGGCCGCTTCGCGGGTGACGAAGCGTGCCGAGATCATGCCGCCATTGCCGTTCATGATCAGGAAGTCGCGGCCATAGCCACGCGCCGTCAGCTCGTTGCGCAACCGCCCGACATAACGTTCGAGGATCGGCTGCACGGCGGCGTTGACCGAGGCCGTGACCCCGCGCTCGAACTCGCGTGCCTCCGAAAGCAACGAGTGGCCCGTGGCGATGTGGCCGTTCGGCCAGCTTTCTCCAGCGATCTCGGCAGCGCGGCGCTCATGGGCGGGATTGGCATAGGCGTGCAGGAAATGGATGACCAGCGCTTCGCAACCGGCGGCGGCCAGCTGGTTGACTGCCCGCCGCACCTCGTTCTCGTCGAGCGGCTCGCGCACCCGTCCCGAGGCTTCGACGCGTTCGGTGACCTCGAGCCGGAGATTGCGTGGGATGACCGGCACGAAGACGCCGGTCATGCCATAGGGCTGTGGCCGCGTGCGCCTTCCGAGCTCGATCACGTCACGAAAACCGCGCGTCGTGATCATACCGGTTTTCGCCAGCCTGCGCTCCAGCACGGCATTGGTGGTGGTGGTCGTGCCATGCACGATCAGGTCGATGTCGGCGATCGGAAAACCTGTTGCAGCGAGTGCCGCGATCACGCCATGCGCCTGGTTTTCAACTGTTGTCGGTGTCTTGGCGATGCGGACCGTCCCGCCATCCCTGCCGTCGATCAGCAGCAGGTCGGTGAAGGTTCCCCCGACGTCGATGCCTGCCACGACATTTCCCGCCTCTGCGGGAATATTCTCGTCCATGGACTAATCCCGAAAAGCCCGGACTACGTTCCTGTGCCAGTTTAGAAAGGCGTTTTATGCCACAATCTTGACGCTGATATCATTTGTATACTAATTAATAACCCGAACAAGGTCCCATTATTTGCCTGTATTTCCGCTGCGCGCCGGGTCTGGAAACGTCGCCGCGCCGGGCGAGAGGTTTGATCGATGAACACCGCAGCAGCGCTGAAGACGGCCGAAGCCAAGCCGCTTCAGTTCCCAATCCCTGCCAATGTCTACGCCGAAACCGTGGTTTCGGTGAAACATTACACGGATCGCCTCTTTTCCTTCCGCATCACCCGGCCGCAGTCGCTGCGCTTCCGTTCGGGCGAGTTCGTCATGATCGGCCTGCCCAACGCCGAAAAGCCTGTTTACCGTGCCTATTCGGTGGCAAGTCCGTCCTGGGACGACGAAGTCGAGTTCTTCTCGATCAAGGTGCCGGATGGTCCTCTGACCTCCGAATTGCAGAAGATCGTTCCCGGCGACACGGTCCTGATGCGCCAGAAGTCGACCGGCACGCTGGTGCTCGACGCGCTGACCCCGGGCAAGCGCCTTTTCATGATCTCGACCGGCACCGGCATCGCGCCCTTCGCCAGCCTGCTGCGCGATCCCGATACCTATGAGCGCTACGAGCACGTCTTCCTTACCCACACCTGCCGCGACGTGGCCGAGTTGACCTATGGCCAGGAACTGGTCGCCAATCTCGAAAGCGACCCGCTGATCGGCGAGCTGACCCATGGCCGCGTCACGCTCTACAATTCGACGACGCGTGAGGAATCCGAGCGCATGGGCCGCATCACCGCGCTCATTTCGTCGGGCAAGTTCTACAGCGACCTCGGCATCGACAAGCTCGATCCCGAAACCGACCGCATCATGATCTGCGGCTCGATGCACATGCTCAAGGACGTCAAGGAACTGGCCGAGAGCCTCGGCTTCGTCGAGGGCTCGCTGAATGAGCCGGGCAGCTTCGTCGTCGAGCGCGCCTTCGTCGGCTGATGCTTCCCTCAGTGCCGGATCGCCTGGCGGTCCGGCGTTTTGACCATCCGGTCAAAATAACGCTTCGCCGTTTCGATTTTTCGTCTAACTTCCGCCCCGGGGACTCGTGGAGCATAGCTACACGGGCTATTCTTGTTTTGCCGCGACGAAAGCATGGCTTTCCGTCGACGGCTCTTGAGATGTCGCGCCGACGACAAGGCGTCCGGAGGAAAGGCAGTCACATGAGCGGCGAGCTGCGCGAAGCCGAGAACCCGTCGTCCGCTATTGTGACCCCCTTGCCGGCGCGGCTGGCTGCGAATGTGGCCGACAGGCACGCCATTGCGCGCAATCCCGGCATGGCGCTTGATCTTGGTTTTCTGGAATCGATGCGCAGCGTCAACCGTTCGGCGCTGGAGCGCAGGGTCGGCACGCTGACCAAACGGCGCTCGATCAAGGCCGACAACCAGGCGGCGTGGCTGCTCAGGTCGATTTCGCTGATGGATCTGACGACGCTCAACTCCAACGACACTGCCGAGCGTGTGCGCCGGCTCTGCGCCAAGGCGCTGAACCCGCTGCGCCGCGACCTGACCGAGGCGCTGGGGCTGGGTGAGGTGCTGATCCGGCCGGCGGCCGTCTGCGTCTATCATCCGTTCGTGGCCACCGCCGTGGAAGTGGTGAAGGGGTCGGGTATCCATGTCGCTGCGGTGTCGACGGCCTTTCCGCACGGCCTGGCACCCCTGTCGACACGTCTTGCCGAGATCGAGGCGTCGGTATCGGACGGCGCCGACGAGATCGACGTCGTCATTCCGCGCGGACTGGTATTCGGTGCCAGGTGGCAGGATCTCTATGACGAGATCAGGCAGATGCGTGCTGCCTGCGGCGAGGCGCATCTGAAGGTCATCCTCGGCACCGGCGATCTGGCGACGCTGCGCAATGTCACGCTGGCCTCGATGGTGGCGATGATGGCGGGTGCCGACTTCATCAAGACCTCGACCGGCAAGGAAAGCGTCAATGCGACGCTGCCCGTCGGCCTCGCCATGGTCAGGGCCATCAG
>JAESGW010000175.1_pt1 | contig 122570 bp, 121 predicted proteins | sample 9269791 | NCBI WGS metagenome assembly JAESGW01 (sample SAMN16773120, study PRJNA677053) | algae metagenome | isolation source: Aphanocapsa lilacina HA4352-LM1 and co-occurring heterotrophs from near cave... | place: USA: Maniniholo cave, near Haena, Kauai, HI | collected 2009-07-28
GATCGAGCGTGACGATCTCAAGTGCGGTTTGTTCAGGGCCGGCTCGCTTCAACATCACCCACTGAATCACAAACCCCCAACTCTCGCCAGGGGTTTGTCAGCAGTCTGAGCCCGCCATCCGGCGGGCCTTTCAGTGTCTCTCAGATATCTTGGCTCAGGCGGCGGAGCGGCTTTCCGATATGACGCCGACGATGTCGTTGACCACGGTTTCGACCAGCTGCGGGTCGTCGCCTTCGGCCATCACGCGGATCAGGGGCTCGGTGCCCGAGGGGCGGATCACCAGGCGACCGGTCTTGCCCAGCCGGTTGCGGCCGTCCTCGATCGCCGCCTTCACCAGGGTCTCTTCCAGCGGCTTGCCGCCGGAAAAGCGGACGTTCTTGAGCAGCTGCGGCACCGGCTCGAAGGTGCGGCTGAGCTCGCTCATCGGCTTGTTGGAGCGCTTGATGCAGGCAAGCACCTGCAGCGCGGCCACCAGCCCGTCGCCCGTGGTCGAGTAGTCGGTCAAAACGATGTGGCCAGACTGCTCGCCGCCGATGTTGAGGCCATGCGCGCGCATATGCTCGACGACATAGCGGTCGCCCACCTTGGTGCGGTGAAGTTCGAGGTTGAGCTCGCCGAGATAGCGTTCGAGGCCGAGGTTCGACATCACTGTCGCCACGACGCCGCCGCCGGCGAGACGGCCGCTCTGCTGCCAGGATTGCGCGATCAGCGCCATGATCTGATCGCCGTCGACGACGGTGCCGTTTTCGTCGACGATGACGACGCGGTCGGCGTCGCCGTCAAGCGCGATGCCGATGTCGGCGCGAACCTCGTGGATCTTCTTTTGCAGGCCGGCCGGATGGGTCGAGCCGCATTCGGCGTTGATGTTGAAGCCGTTGGGCTCGACATTGATCGGGATCACCTCGGCGCCGAGTTCCCAAAGGGCGGCAGGCGCCACCTTGTAGGCTGCGCCGTTGGCGCAGTCGACGACGATGCGCAGGCCCGACAGAGACATCGAGCGCGGCAGGGTGCGCTTGGCGAATTCGATGTAGCGGTCATGCACGCCGTCGACGCGCTTTGCCCGGCCGAGCCCGTCGGAATCGGCGAGCAGCGCCTCGACATCCTGGTCGAGCATCGCCTCGATGCGTTCCTCGATCTCGTCGGAGAGCTTGTAGCCGTCCGGGCCGAACAGCTTGATGCCGTTGTCGTGGTAGGGATTGTGCGATGCCGAGATCATCACGCCGATGTCGGCGCGCAGCGAACGCACAAGCATGGCGACAGCCGGCGTCGGGATCGGGCCGAGCAGGAACACGTCCATGCCGGCGGCGCACAGGCCCGACACCAGCGCGTTCTCGATCATGTAGCCCGACAGGCGCGTGTCTTTGCCAAGCACGACGCGGTGGCGGTGATTGCCGCGCTGGAACGACAGGCCGGCAGCCATGCCGACCTTCATCGCAACCTCAGCGGTCATCGGAAATTTGTTGGCCCGTCCGCGAATGCCGTCGGTGCCGAAATAGCGTCCAGCCATGTTAGCCTGTCCCCGTGGAGTCCACCCGCGCCTGCTTTGCCACAACGCGGGCCGACCAACGCATCACATTTGGTGATTTTATGTCACAAAAGCTTAGAAAAGGGTTGGGGTTTTTCGCGGCAGTCTCCCCGACTTGAAGGTGGGTTGGCCTTTCTCGGCCCCCTGATGCCAGGCTACAAACGTGGCGCGGCTCCAATTTGGGCAAACCGTTTGTTGGAGCCCGACAGGATCCATATCGCACTGGTTGCAGAAGTTGCTTGGCTGTCGGGCGCAGATGCAGAAGGCGCCACCTTGCCAATTCCTTGAATCCAGCTAGACAGGAACTCCGGCTCACTCGAAGGAACACGATATGCCGGAACTCTCCACACTCATGCTTTTTGCCGCCGCATCGGTGGTTCTGACCGCCACGCCCGGTCCCGACATGCTGCTCATCGCCTCGCGCAGCATCAGCCAGGGGCGCTCGGCGGGTTTCCTGACCTATCTCGGCATCGCGCTCGGCACCTATTGCCATGCGCTGGCCGCGGCCCTCGGGCTTTCGCAGCTGTTTGTGGCAGTGCCTGTCGCCTACGAGATCGTGCGCTGGGCCGGTTGCGCCTATCTGCTCTACCTTGCCTGGAAGACGCTGCGCTCCGAGACATCGGCCTTTGCGCCGGTGTCCGGTCTCAAGCGGTTCTCGTCAAGGCGCATCCTCGGCGCAGGGCTTGCCACCAACCTGCTCAACCCCAAGATGGCGTTGTTCGTGCTGGCGCTGTTTCCGCAGTTCATCCGTCCCGACACCGGATCGATGATCGTGCAGACGCTGGTGCTGGCGACCGTGCTCAACGGGATCGGCTTCATCGTCAACGGCTCGGTCATCCTGCTGAGCAGCCACCTGCGCCAGCGGGCAGGCGGATTGGTGCGGCTGGGCAGGCTTCCTCAATATTTCCTCGCCAGTGTCTTTGCCGGGCTGGCATGCCGGGTGGCGCTGGGCAGCCGAAACTGAGCATCGCCGGCTGCTGAACCGAAGATGCAAAACCGCCGCTGGGTGTCCTCAGCGGCGGCTCCCTGAGAACGCTATCGACTCACGTCGCAAGTTTCGCGCCGGCCAGTAGGTCGTCGATCACCGACGCCCGGAACGCGCCGCTCTCTAGAGTGCCATCGTTGTTCATGAGAAGTGCCGCCACGTGGTTCTGGTCCTCCGACAGCGCCACGATGTTGGAGGCGCGGTTGTCGCTGCCTGTGTGGCCGACGACTTTGCGGCTGGCACTTTCCTCTTCGGTCCAGCCGAGCCCTTGATAAGGGTAGATCTTCGGGTCGACCTGCCTGCGCAGCATTTCGGCGGATGCTCGCTGGGACAGGACGGCATTATGGCTTCCCCACAGCATGGCATGCAGCGACTTGACGAGGTCGCTCACCGAGCAGCGTAGCAGTCCGGCCGGAACGTCGGGATAACCCTGCTGCGGCAGTTCGACGAACGTGCCGTCCTCGAAGCTGTAGGGCTTGGCAAGCACATCGCGCTGAAATTGCCTCAGATACCAATGGGCATTGATGACGCCGATCGGGTCGAGAATGTTCTCCTTGACGTAAGCCGGGAAGCTCGTCCCGCTGACGCGTTCGACGACGTAGCTCGCGAGCGCAATGGAGACGTTGCTGTATTCCCACTTTGTGCCCGGCTCCGCCTGGAGGAAGGATGTCCCGGGTGCATAGGTGCTGCCGCCACTCACAAGATAGTTCCGCAGGAAGTCCGACAGGCTCTGCGTGGGATCGCCCGGGAAAGAAACGTCGCCATGGCCTTCGTCGAAAATGCCCGATGTGTGGGTCAAAAGGTGGTGCGGCGTGATCGGCAACTGTGGATGGTGCGGGTTGCGGACCTGAAAATCGATGAACCCGCTGACGTCGCCCTGCAGGTCGAGACCCTTGCGTTCGAACAGCTGCACCAGGGCGGAAGCCGTGAAAAGCTTGCTTATGGACGCCAGGTGCATCGGGGTGTCGGTGGTGAGCTTTCGCTGCTGTTTCAGGTCGGCGAAGCCGAAGGCCTCGGCGAAGAGCGTGGTGTTTTCCCTGGATGCGATTACAACGGCCGCGCCCACGACGTTTGCCGCCTTCATCCGTGCAGCAATGCCGGCTGCGAAGTTGCGGCGCCAGTCTTCGAAAGACGGGTTCTTGCGTCGACCGCAAAGGCCAAGGATCGCTGAGGGATGAGCATGCCGGTCAATCCCAGTTTGAGCAGTGAACGACGCGATGCGACCATAATCTGTTCCGCTTCGGTCTGCCGACTGGATGCGATTCGGATGCGTGCCCGAACATTGGCGGCAGCGTGCCGATGACCTCTGCGAAAACTTGGCGGAAACGGTCATCTGCTTGGAGGCAGTCTGCGACCGCCCAGAATGCAAAAACGCCGCCGAGTTTCCTCGACGGCGTTTTTCATTCAGTACCGCTGTCCGGGCCTCAGCTCGACGGCTGGGGTTCCATGCCGCCTTCGGGCTCCGAACCCTTCTTCTTGCCGCGGGTCGAACCGGCCTTCGGCACGGCCGAGCCGCGCGACGGCGGGGTGTCGTCACCCATGTCGCGGGCGGGCTTGCTGCCGGCGATCAACTGCTTGATCTCTTCGCCCGACAGCGTCTCGTATTCGAGCAGGCCTTCGGCGAGTGCGATCCAGTCCTTCTTCTTCTTGGTCAGGATGGTCCTGGCCGTCGAATAGGCCTCATCGATCAGACGGCGCACTTCGGCGTCGATGATCTGGGCAGTCTCTTCCGAGATGTTCTGGGTGCGGGCCACCGAGTGGCCGAGGAACACCTCTTCCTGGTTGTCGCCGTAAGCGACGTGGCCAAGCTTGTCGGAGAAGCCCCAGCGGGTGACCATGGCGCGCGCCAGCTTGGTCGCCTGCTCGATGTCGGAGGAGGCACCGGACGTGATGTTCTCCTTGCCGAACTTGAACTCCTCGGCAACGCGACCGCCCATCATGATCGCCAGACGCGAGATCATGTACTTGTAGCTCATCGAGTAGCGGTCGCCTTCCGGCAGCTGCATGACCATGCCCAATGCGCGGCCGCGTGGGATGATGGTCGCCTTGTGCAGCGGGTCGGCGGCCGGCACGTTGAGCGCCAGGATGGCGTGGCCGGATTCGTGATAGGCAGTCAGCTCTTTCTCGGCCTGGGTCATGGCCGAGGAGCGGCGCTCGGCGCCCATCATGATCTTGTCCTTGGCGTCCTCGAATTCCTGCATGGTGACCAGGCGCTTGTTGCGGCGCGCAGCCATCAGGGCGGATTCGTTGACCAGGTTCATCAGGTCGGCGCCGGAGAAGCCGGGGGTGCCGCGTGCGACCGTCTTGAGGTCGACATTGGGCGCCAACGGCACGTTGCGAACGTGAACCTTGAGGATCTTCTCGCGACCGACGATGTCCGGGTTCGGCACAACGACCTGGCGGTCGAAGCGGCCCGGACGCAGCAGCGCGGGATCGAGAACGTCGGGACGGTTGGTCGCGGCGATCAGGATGATCGACTCGTTGGCCTCGAAGCCGTCCATTTCGACCAGCAACTGGTTCAGCGTCTGCTCGCGTTCGTCGTTGCCACCGCCGAGGCCAGCGCCACGATGGCGGCCGACGGCGTCGATTTCGTCGATGAAGATGATGCAAGGCGCGTTCTTCTTGGCCTGCTCGAACATGTCGCGGACGCGGCTTGCACCGACGCCGACGAACATTTCGACGAAGTCAGAACCCGAGATGGTGAAAAACGGCACATTGGCTTCACCGGCGACCGAGCGGGCAAGCAGCGTCTTGCCGGTACCGGGAGGGCCGACGAGCAGCACGCCTCGCGGGATCTTGCCGCCGAGGCGCTGGAACTTCTGCGGGTCGCGCAGGAACTCGACGATCTCTTCCAGGTCTTCCTTGGCTTCGTCGACACCGGCGACATCGCCGAAGGTGACGCGGCCGTGTGCTTCGGTCAGAAGCTTGGCCTTGGACTTGCCGAAGCCCATGGCGCGGCCGGAACCCGACTGCATCTGGCGCATGAAGAAGATCCACACGCCGAGGATCAGGATCATCGGCAGCCAGGACAAGAGCACCGAGAAGATCGAGCCCGAACCGTCATTTTCAGGGCGGGCGTTGATGGTGACGTTCTTCTGCTCGAGGCGCGACACCAGCGTCGCGTCGCCCGGCGAGTAGGTCTGGAAGCCTGTCGAGTTGTCGATATAGGTACCGCTGATGCGGTCACCGGCAATCGTCACCGTCTTGACGCGGCCAGAGTCCAGATCCTGGAGGAACTGCGAATACGCCACTTCGCTCGACGCGCCGCGGGTCTGCGGGGTCTGGAACAGATTGAACAGGGCGATGAGCAGAACGGCTATGATCGCCCACAGCGCGAAGTTGCGATAGTTCGGATTCATCGAGTTTCCCGTTGGCGCCCACGAGGGGCGCGTATGGTGAGAGTAAGCTTGCCCCTAACATAGGCACGGCCTCGGACATTGCCAAGCGCGTCCCTAAGTCTCGGTTAAGGTCAAACAGCAATGTGACCACGGCATGGCGAGACCGGGATCGCTCGCCCGCCAATCAGTTCTGACACTGCCTGAGCCGGAGCCAGGTCGAAGCCGGGGAGGAAACGCGCCCAAGGGCCGGCCAGCGCGTCAGCATTTGTTAGAAAAGCCAATCCCGCCAATCTTTCGCCGCGCCACAAGGCGGGCTCGGCCTGAAGTGCCGCCCGGACAAGACTTTGCGGTGCATTCACCTCCGACGCCATCGAGATGGCGGCCGTCAAACCGAGTGGTGCGACGGTCATTTCAGCCTGTCCTGGTTGTGGGGCCGCCGCAATCCTGTAGCGGCCGTCCCACAGACCCGTCGCCAATGGCGTTGCCCGCGGCAATCCGCGTCCCTCGCGCAGCAGGAAAATGCCTGTGCTTCTGATGTCGACGAGCGCGCGCGACAATGTGGCGCGGGCCGGTTTTTTGTTAGCCGGCCCATCGGCGAGACGCTCCAGCAGGTCGCGGACGCGTGCCTCGTCAGGCAGATGCGGCACGCCGCCTGACACCGCAATCAACACACGTAGCGCGTAGGCCGCCGCATCGCTGTCAGGTGTCTCCGCGAAGGCCGGGTCGAGACGGTTCAGTCCCGGGCTGACGCGACTGGCATGGGTGGCGATCAGCGCTGCCGCACGCTCGCCCAGTTTGGTGCGCGCCGCGCCTGCCTGCCGGGCGTCGCTTAGGGCGGCCTCGATCCGCTGGATGCCATCGTTCTGCAGCGACAGCCGCATGCGTGGCCGCTCGTAGGCGTCATTGGTGTTGGTGGGGTCGTCGATCCAGCTGGTCCTGAGCGCCCTGAGCATGTCGCGCAGCCGCTCGCGGCGCTGCCCGAGCAGCGGGCGGACGATCCAGATGTCGCCGTCGAAAAGCGTGGCCGAGGCCATGCCGGCGGCACCGCGGCCCGTGCCGCGCGCGCTGCGCATCAGCACCGTCTCGGCCTGGTCGTCGGCGGTGTGACCGGTGACCAGGATCGTCGCACCCGCCTCGCGCGCTGCCTGGGCGAGCAGATCGTAGCGCGCATTGCGCGCGGCGGCTGCGATGCCGGTCGACGGCTTGTCGCCGGTCCAGTGCATCGTGCGATGGGCAATACCAAAGCGGGCGCAGAGCTGCCCAACCGCGTCGGCCTCGGCGTCCGAACCGGGGCGCAGCGCGTGGTCGACGGTCACCGCCTGCAAGCGCGTCGTCGGCGCGTGCCTGTCGAGATGGGATTTGAGAAGAAGGAGAAGCGCTGTCGAGTCGCTGCCGCCTGATGCCGCTGCGATGATCGTTGCGTGCGCGGCAAAGTCGAACTCGGAAAAGTCTGCAAAAAAGTCAGCGTCGATCGGCTGCGTCAGCACGCGGCGAGAGCCCGTTCCTGCTTGACCCGTTCCTTGATGGCGCCGGAGACGTCGGGATAGCGCTTGCCAATCTCGCCGAAGGTGGCGCAGGCAACATCGCGCTGCTTCAGGCCGACAAGCGAAACGCCGAGCTTGAGCATCATTTCAGGCGCCTTCTTGGACTTCGGATATTCCTTCGAGGCGTTGAGGAAAATCTCGGCAGCGTCGCGGTACTTCTTTTGGCCGAGAAGCGACTCGCCCAGCCAGAAGCGCGCATCGGCCGTCTTGGGATCGGCGGGAAAGCGCGAGATGTGATCGCGAAAACCCTGTTCGGCGGTGGTGTAGTCGCCCGAAAGCACGAACTGGTAGGAGTTACGGTAAAGCTCGTCCGGATCGTTGGTGTCGGGCAATGCGGCAACAGCGGTGCCATTGCTCTTCGGTTGCGCCGGTTGCGTTGCGGCAGGCGCGTGCGGTTGGGCCGGTGCAGCGACCTGCGGATTGGCGCTTTCCGAGACGACGTTGCCATTGGCATCGACGGTGATGGTGCCGAATGTCGTCGGCGGCGCGCCGGTGCCGCCACCGGCAACTGCACCGGGCTCACCGGTGCCGGAATCGGTGATTACGTCTTCGACGCTGTTTGCGCCTGGGGCGGGAGCGGTCGCCGTCTGGGCCGCGCCGGGTTGAGGCGCCGTGGGCGCCTCAACGATCGAGCTGTTGCTCTTGCCGGAGGCGTCGGACTTCTTCTGTCCGCCGCCCTCAAGCTCCTGGAAGCGGAACTCGTTGTCTTCCTGCATCTTCCGCATCTGCTCCTGCATCTGCAGGATCTGGAAGTTCAGCTCCTCGATGGAGCCGTTGAGCTTGCGGATTTCCTCCTCGAGCGCGGTGACGCGCGGATCGCCCGCCTGGGCGAGCTGGATCGGAACTTCGGTGCTCTCCGTCTTGCTGCCGAAAACACCCGGCAGGCCGATCTTGGGGAAGTCGATGCCAATGCCGTCGCGCGCGTGCGCTGCGGCCCCCGACAGAAGGAAGATGGCAAGTGTGCCACTCAGGATTGATCGAAAATGCATTAGCCTCTCGCCGTGGAAGAGAATTTGGTTGCTTCGCGCCGATGCGCTCTCGTCATTTATCAGGACCGGAGACTTCGGCCAAATTTTGTTTCGGACTGCCAGATAAGCAAAAGGCGGCCCGAAGACCGCCTTTCGTTTCACTCAGTGGCTTCGCGCAGCTCAGCTGCCGGCGCCCGACAGCGTCGTGACGGCGCGGCGGTTCTGCGACCAGCAGGAGATGTCGTCGCAAACCGCGACCGGACGTTCCTTGCCGTAGGAGATCGTCTTCAGGCGATTGGCGGCAACGCCCTGCGAGATCAGGTAGTCGCGGGCGGCAGCGGCGCGACGTGCGCCGAGAGCCAGGTTGTATTCGCGGGTGCCGCGTTCGTCGGCATGGCCTTCGACAACGACTGCGTACTGGCCGTACTTGTTCAGCCACTGCGCCTGGCGGCTCAGGATGCCCTGGGCGTCGGCACGAACCGACGAAGAGTCGGTGTCAAAGAAGATGCGGTCGCCGACATTGACGGTGAAGTCCTGCGACGAGCCCGGCGTTGCCGAGCCGGCGCCGCCGCCGAGGCCGAGATCGGCCGCGTTGTTCGGGGTCTTCTTCGAGGCGCAGCCGGCAATCGCCAGAGAGGCGATCAGGGCCACGACCACGGGGTTGGTTGCAAATTTTGCGATACGGCGCATCCCGCCTCTCCTTCGCATTCGAGTGATTTCGTTGAACATCCAGTAACCACGTTGGGGTTAACCGGCATTCAAGAAACGTGGTTAAAATATCGTTGCTGCTCGCTGTAGTGTCCCCGCATGCGGCAGCCGTCGAACATGCACTTCGCCGCGCACCGTAGGCGAAAATACGGCAGAAAGGCGGCGTCATTGGTCAATTGACGCCGCCTGGTCCATTCGTCGCGCCTTCACCGGAGAAGGTTAACAACGGGCCCCTGTGGCACTGCGTGTCAGCTGGGACGCGCAAAGGGCGCTGTCACACTTTGACACGGGTGACTGCCCCGTTGCGAAGTTCGAAACCGATCTTCGCGCCCGTGCACTTAGTCGAGCAGCGGCGACCAGGCCGGGTCGGAGGCAAAGCCCGAGGTCGGGATCGCCTGCTCGTTGCGGCCGGTGAGGTCGACCGAGTAGAGCTTGGGACCGCCGCCGCCGGGCTGGTCGCGGAAGAACATCACGACGCGGCCATTCGGCGCCCAGGTCGGGCCTTCCTGCTGGAATCCGGTCGACAGGATGCGCTCGCCCGAACCGTCGGTCTTCATGACGCCGATCTGGAACTGGCCGCCCGACTGCTTGGTGAAGGCGATCAGGTCGCCGCGCGGCGACCACACCGGGGTCGAGTAGCTGCCGCCGCCGAAGGAAACGCGGGTCTGGCCCGAGCCGTCGGCGCCCATGACGTAGATCTGTGGCTGGCCGCCACGGTCGGAGGTGAAGACCACCTTGGAACCGTCGGGCGAATAGGATGGCGAGGTGTCGATGGCGCTGGAGTTGGTCAGGCGCGTTGTGGTGCGGCTGCGCAGGTCCATCGAGAAGATGTTGGAATTGCCGTCGTCGCGCAGCAGGCTCATGATCACCTTCTGGCCGTCGGGTGAAAAGCGCGGCGCAAAGGTCATGCCGGGGAAGTTGCCGACGAGTTCGCGCTGGCCGGTCTCGATCTGCAGCAGGTAGACCTGCGGCTGACCGCTTTCGTAGGACATGTAGGTGATTTCCTGGCGCGTCGGCGAGAAGCGCGGGGTCATGGCGATCGAGCGGCCATCGGAGAGGTAGCGCACATTGGCGCCGTCCTGATCCATGATCGCGAGGCGCTTCTTGCGCGCGGTCTTGGCGCCCGACTCGTCGATGAACACGACGCGGGTGTCGAAGTAACCCTTCTCGCCGGTCAGGCGCTCATAAATGGCATCGGCGATGATGTGGGCGATGCGGCGCGAATTGGCCTTGTTGGCGAAGAACTGCTCGCCGGCAAGCTGCTGGCCGGCAAAGGTGTCCCACAGCCGGAACTCGGCCTTCAGCCTGCCGTCCGCTTCCTGGCTGACACGGCCGGTGACCAGCGCCTGGGCATTGATGACCTTCCAGTCCTCGAAGCGCGGTGCGACATCGGGGTTGGAGATCTTCTCGATGAAGGCGCCCTTGTCGATCGGGGCGAACAGGCCCGAGCGCTGCAGGTCGGCGGCGACGATGCCGGCGATCTCGGCACCCATCGCATCACCTGACAGGAAATCGGTGATGGCGATCGGCAGCGGCTCGACATTGCCCTTGTTGACGTCGATCTCGACCAGCGCGCGTGCGGGCAAGGTTGCAAACGCGGTCATGCCGCTCGCCATGGCGCCGATCAGAAGGATCGCTTTGATTACATGCTTCATTAGACAGGCCTCTTAGTTCCGGGTGAGCGTGTGGGCGCTCAGAACATTTCGCTCGGGTCGAAATTGACGATGACTTGGTCCCAGCCGCCGGCATATTTGTCAGCCGGCAGATTGTACGGAGCACACTGGAGGACCGCGCGGCGCGCCGACTCGGCTGCCGCCCGCTCGATGCCGGCCGAACCACCACCGGAGATGATCTCCGGCCGTCCCTCGACTTCGCCGCTAGGGGTGAGATTGAACTGAATGGAAACCTTGAGGTTGCCGCCGTCCATGGCGCCTGCCGGCACGTTCCAGCAACGCTGGACCTGACCGCGAAGGGCGTCCATCTCGCTCTGGCTCAGCTTGTTGCCGCCGGTGTCCTTCTTGCCGCCAAGCGACGCCTGTTCGGTGGAGCGCTTGGCGCCGCCGCCCGAAGGCTTCTGTTTGTTGAGAAGGGCCGCAACCTCGTCGGCGTTGAATTCCTTTTCTTCCGACTTCGGCTTGGACGAGGCCTGCTGGGTCTGCTTGTCTTCCTGCTTGCGCTCGGGCGTCTTGGCCGTCTGCGCCTGCGGAGGCTGCGGCTTGGCTTCGGGTGCCGGCGCATTCTCGGGCAGCTTGACGGCTTCCGCCTCAGCCTGGTCGTTGACGATGGTCTCGGCAACCGGGTCGGGCTTGACTTCCTGCTTGGGCTGAGGCTGCGGCGTCACTTCGGTCGCCGGTACCGGCACAGGCTTTGGCTCGGCCTGCTTCACCGGCTCGGGCTTGGGCTGCTCGACCGGTGTCGGCTTGGGCTCGGGCTTGGGCGAGGGCGGCGGTGCGGCTGCGACATCCACGTCCTTCTGCGTCGGCTCGGGCGTCGGCGGCTTGTCGCTGTCGGTCTTGTTGTCGCCGACATTCTGGGCGTCCGGCACGATGTCGGGACGGCTTGTCGGCTTGGGCGCCGGCTTTTCGTTGGCCGGGGCCTTCTTGTCGCCCTTCTGGATCTGGGTGATCGATTCCACCGGCACGATGTCGACCGGGAACGCCTCGACGTCGGCGACTTCGAGGGCGCTGGGTGCCGACAGGGTGAACAGGCCGAAACCCAGCACCGCTGCATGCAAAACCACAGATGTCGTGATGCCGGTCTTCATTTTGCGGGCTACTGGTCCTGTTCCTGCAGCGTAACGAGGCCGATCTTGTTGTAGCCGGCGGCCTGGATACGGGCCATGACCTTCATCACCGTACCGTAGTCGGCGGTCTTGTCGCCGCGCACGTAGATGCGTTCCTCGTAGCCGGCCTTGGCGATGGCGCCGAGCTTGGCGACGACCTCGTCGATCGGGATCTCGGTTTCCTGGATGTGGATCTGGCCGGCCTCGTTGATGGAGATGGTGATCGGCTGTGTTTCCGAATTCAGCGCTTTGGCCTGGGTCTCGGGCAGGTCGATTGGCACGCCGACGGTCATCAGCGGTGCGGCCACCATGAAGATGATGAGCAGCACCAGCATCACGTCGACGAACGGCGTGACGTTGATTTCGGACATCAGGCCGTGGTGGCGGCCGCGCCGCCTGTGGCCGCGCCCGCCGCGGCCCGAACCGCCCGCGCTAACTGACATACCCATGGTCTACTCCTCAGGCCCGCTGCGCGACTTTTTCATCGATTTGGCGCGACAGTATGGCGGAGAACTCGTCCGAGAAGCCCTCCATGCGCATGCCAATCTTGCCGGCGTCGGATGACAGCTTGTTGTAGGCGATGACCGCGGGAATAGCGGCGAGCAGGCCGATTGCGGTTGCCAGCAGTGCCTCGGCGATGCCGGGGGCGACGACGGCGAGGTTGGTCGACTTCGAGCCGGCAATGGCCTGGAACGAGGTCATGATGCCGACGACGGTGCCGAACAGGCCGATGAAGGGGGCGGCCGAACCGATGGTGGCGAGGAAGCCGAGCCGGCCTTCCAGCCGCTCCATCTCGCGCGTCAGCGCCAGGTCCATTGCCTTGTCGATACGGGTCTGCAGCGCCAGCGGCGATTTGGCGCCCTTCTCGAAACTCTTCTTCCACTCCTTCATGGCAGCGACGAAGATCGCGCTCATGCCTGTGGTCTTGCGATCGGAAAGGTTGCGATAGAGCTCTTCCAGCGACTGGCCCGACCAGAAGATCTGTTCGAAGCGGTTCAGCGCTGCGCGCATGCGGTTGTAGGCAACCAGCTTGTCGACGATGATCGCCCAGGTCCATACCGACGCGCCGAGCAGGCCCAGCATCACCAGCTTGACCACCCAGCCGGCCTGCCAGAACAGCGCCCAAATCGACAATTCCGCGCCGGTTTGGGCGAGAGGTAGGTTTTCCATCTTGTAACAGTCCTTAAGATTTCCGGGCCCGGCTCGCAGCTAGCCCTTGCGCATCATCCCATCGTGGTCCGTTCGCGCGAAGCTTCCGGAAGTGCCCCAAAATGCGCCTTTTCGGCCTTTTCGGAGCCAATTTTGGTGAAAGGAAGGCCGCTCGGAATACTTACGACTTTCACCGACCCCTTAATGGACCGTTATGGTTAAAGATGGGTTAGGAACATGATGGTGCGCCAACCTGCCACCCGGTGCGACGGGATTGCAGCGCTCCGGAGCCCAGTAATCGCTGCGCGGCGTCACACGATCTCGTGATCAGTGAACTCTCATGGCAGGGCCGTCGGCGGTGTGCCGCCGCTCGGCCGACATTACCGTCCGGGCATGAAGGCTTCGATCCAGTCCTTTGGGAAACGCCTGGGGCGGCCATTCTCGCCGATAATTGCCGCTTCGACCTTGGCTTCGACCAGCACCTCGTCACCGCGTTTCAACTGCTGGGCCATGGTGATGCGGGCGCCCGAGACGTCCTGCGTCCGGGTTTCGATGGTCAGGATGTCGTCGATCTTGGCTGATCCGCGGAAATCGATCTCCATGCGGCGCACCACCCAGACGATCTTTTCGCCATGCTTGCCGTCGACAAGTTCGGTGTGGTGGACGCCGGCGAGGCGCAGGAAGTCCGAGCGCCCGCGTTCAAAGAATTCGAGATAACGCGCATGGTAGACGACGCCGGAGAAGTCGGTGTCGGCATAATAGACCCGCGCCATCAGCCGGTGGCCGAACGGCGTCAGGGCGCCGGATAGGCCGGCCGCCAGCAAGTCCTGGTCCACATCATCCGCCATTGCACATCCTCTTTGCGGTCCATTGTCGGCACGATCCGGCAACAGGGCAGGGAGTCCGATGGCATTATCGGTGGCAACGATCAAGAACTGTCTGACGCATTGCCGGCACGGGTTTGTCGACAGCCGAGCAGCCTTGGCCAGGGCAGCGCCTTGCGGCAGTTCCGTCAGACCTTTTCGCCCTGCCTTTCGGCAGGTGCGACGCTCAGGTCCTGGCATGCCTTCTGCAGTCGAGCCTGCGTACCCATCGGCCCCGGACGTTTGCGCGAAAACACCAGCAGGTTGGTCCGCATGGCCGGCGGCATGAGCCATTGCAGCAGCGAGACGAAGGCAAAGCCCGCCGCCGTGCCGCCATGATATTTCGGCGTGCCGTTGGAAACGTAGCCATGGTGCGACCAGCTCTTTTCGTCGAAGGCGCGCCGAATGCTGCCCAAGGTGTTCATGCGGTAGAATGTCGGAAACGCATCTTCCCGTGGCCGCTCGGGCCACACCAGCCTCATGATGCGATCCTTCACCGTTTCCGGCACCAGCGTGGTGCCAATCCCGACATAGCCAAGGCGGTTCGGGGTGAGCGCGCAAAGCCATCCGCCGGGCCTGAGCACCCGGTGGATTTCCTGCGCGAACTGCCGGGGATGTTCGACATGCTCGATCACCCATTCGCAGATGATGATGTCGACGCTTGCGTCTTCCAGTGGCAGGCGGCCGCCAGGTTCAATGACCCGCGCCTCGTCGAGATGCGGATGCGTCATCACCACCGGGTCGACGTCGATGCCGATGACCTTCCTCACGCGGCCATGGAAATTGCAGAACCACTTGCGGAAAGGCGCACTGCCGTGGTCGAAACGGGAGCCGCGCCCGGCCCCCAGGTCGACGACCACCATATCGGGCTCCACAAGGGCGTTGACGCGCGTGTAGAACTCGATCGCCTCATCGTCCCGGGTAAATCCGCCGGCTGCTGTCTCAGGCCGCCATTGGTCAACCACCGTCATTGCATAACCCCCGCTGCGCAATCGATCGAAATTCTATCAATAGCTGTGATCTGCAAACAAGTATCCATGCTTAGCAAACAAATCATGAAGATCATCGTTTACGGTTAACCTGAAAATTTATTGCTTTCAATGCAGATACATTCGCAATGGATCTCGCGCAGCTTTTGTAATGAATCGTGCCGACGAATCTGTCGACGTGTTGTTTAGAAGGTGCTTTAGTGCGTCGGTGGCCTGGACTTTCACCATGTTCGGCCTTGGGGCTTTCCTTTCTCCGGGCTTTTGGGCACCAATTCTGTCTGACCGAGAGGGTGGCGATGGTGGTGATGATCCGAACCTTAGTGATGGCCTTGCTTGTGCTCGCGTTGCCGCTCTGCACGGCCGACGCGGCGACTTTCACGATGAAGCGGGGCATCAATCTCGATATCTGGGAAACCTGGCCCGGTGAGGGCAAATGGGACGACGCGAACGTCATCCTGCCGTTTCCCGAATGGCGCCAACGGCTCGGTGAGGGCGACCTGAAAACGCTCAAGGCCGGCGGGTTCGACGTCGTGCGCATTCCCGTCGACCCTTCGGTGTTCCTGTCCAAAAAGACAGAACCGCTGCGCGAACAATTGCTTGAGAGCGTCCTGGAGTCGGCGCGCATGGTCAACGCGGCCGGGCTCAAGGCGGTGGTCGACCTTCACCTCATTCCGTCAGGCGGCAATGGCCAGATCGGCATGTCCGAGGTGATGGACGATCCGGCCAATTTCGACCGTTATGTCGAGCTGGTCCGGCAGATGGGACTCACCTTGGCCAAGGAAGATCCGGGCCTGGTCGCCTTTGAGCTGATGAACGAGCCGGTCGTCGATTGCGAACAAGGCGAGGCCAAGCTCTGGCCTGAACGTCTCAAGCGCCTTTATGCCGCCGCGCGCGCAACGGCGACCCGCCTGACCCTTGTGCTGTCCGGCAGTTGCTGGGCCGGTGCGGAAGGTCTCGCCGCGCTCGACCCCAAGGATATTCCCGACGACAATGTCATCTGGACGTTCCATTCTTACCAGCCGTTCCTGCTGACCAGCCAGGGCGCCACCTGGGCCGGCGACTTCATTCGTTATGTTACCGGGCTGCCTTATCCGCCCTATGCCGTGCCTCGCGCCGAGCTTGATGCTGTGCTCGACAAGGTCCGGGCCAAGATCCGGGCCGAGGCGCCGATGCTGCGCCGGGCCGGCATGCTCGCCTATCTCGATGAGCAGATCGCCCTGATCGACAGCAAGGAAAAGCTCGAAGCCGAGCTCGACGCGCCGTTCCGCCAGGTCGATGCCTGGGCGAAGAAGCACGACATCTCGCCCGACAATATCTATCTCGGCGAGTTCGGCATGATCCGCCAGGAGTACAACAATCCCTACGTCATGCCCGGTGCCTGGCGCGCCGCTTATGTCAACGACATGATCGCTCGCGCCGAGGCGCGCGGTTATGCCTGGTCGATCTGGGGCTACGGCGGCGCTTTCGGCATCGTCGACGAATTCGAGGGGCGGAAGGCGGAACCTGACGTGCTCGAGGTTGTGAAGGGGCTGAAGTAGCTTCGCTTCAGCTCAACCCAGGTCGATCGTGAGGATTTCCGGACGCACGCCGAAACGGATCGGTGCGATGCTGAAACCGAGGCCGCCCGAAATGATGAGGTTGCGGCCAGCTTCGACGACGTGGCCATAGGCGTAGCGGTTGCCGTAACGCGAGGGAACGACCGGCGAATAGCCGAACAGGCGCACCTGGCCGCCATGGGTGTGGCCCGACAGGGTCAACGCAACGCGGCTGGGAACGTCGGGGAAAATGTCGGGCTCATGGGCGAGCAGGAGGACAGGTGCCTCATCGCCGACTTTCGCCAACGTGCCTCTAAGGTCGTGAAGCCCGGTGAAGCCCTTGCGGCCCCATGCTCTGCCTGGCCGCAAGGCCAGCTGGTCGGCGAGGCCTGCGATCCAGAAGCCATGACCTTCCTTTTCCAGCCGGACGACGTCGTTTTCCATGACGGGAATACCCGCCGCTTCCAGCGCCCGCCTGGCAATTGTCGGACCTTGCCCGGCCTTTTGCGCCGTCAGGTCCTCCCACCAGTCATGATTGCCAAGGATGGAGAACACGCCGAGCGGTGCCTTGAGGCCCGAAAGGGCCGAAGCCCATTCATGGGAATCGACCCAGCTGCTTACCATGCGGGTTCCAGCGACGTAGTCGCCAAGCAGTACGATGATGTCGGGCTCCAGCGCGTTGGCTTCTTCCGCCAACGAAGCGATGCGCTCTGGCGTCATCCATGGCCGGCAGGCGTGGATGTCGGCGAGCGCCACGACGCGCAGCTTCAAGCCATCGGGCCAGTTGGGCGGGGTCAGCGCGTAGCGTTTCACCCGTGTCAGCAGCATCGGTTCGATGCCGACCGCATAGCTGCCAAGCGCCGCCGCAGCCAGGACCGAACCGCCGAGAAAACGGAAGAAGCCGCGGCGAGTGATCAAGCTTTGGCACTCGTGCGATGGCGCTCGAAGCGCTGCTCGCGCACGCCGCCGGACCACTGGTCGCGTTCTTCCTCGGCAACGAGGTTGAAGCCGAACGATTCATAGAGATGCCGGGCCGGACCGAGCCCGACGAATGTCGTGAGATAGACGCCGGGAAAACCCTTGGCGTCGACATGCGCCATGGCCTTGTCCATCAGCCGGCGCCCAAGGCCCGTCCCGCGCGCGCCATCGCTGGTGATGAACCAGCGCAGATGCGCCAGCAGCTCCGTCGAGGTCGGAGCCTCCAGGCTGATCGTGCCAAGCAGGGCGCAGTTGTCGTCATCCTCAGCGGCGAAGAAGTCGAGGCCGGGTCTGAAGTCGCGCATGAAGGCGGAAAGCTCGCTGGCGACCTTGGCCTCGAAAGGCAGCCCAAAACCCCAGTCGCGGGCGTAGTAGACGGCGTGCAGTCCAACGATGTCGGCTATCAGTCCGGGGCGATAGCCGATCATGTATCAGTCTTCCTCTTGGAACAGGTTGATCTGCTGCACGGCAAGGTCGCGCGGGATCTCGAGGCCAAGGTGCTTCCAGGCATTGGCCGTCAGCACGCGGCCGCGCGGCGTGCGTTGGATGAAGCCCTGTTGGATCAGATAGGGCTCGATGATGTCCTCGATGGCGTCGCGTGGCTCGGACAGGCCGGCGGCGATGGTCTCGATGCCGACCGGGCCGCCGCCGAAATTCATCGCGATCATCGAGAGGTAGCGCCGGTCGAGCGAATCGAGACCGAGTGCGTCGACCTCCAGCCGCGACAGCGCCTCATCGGCGATGCGGCGGTCGACCGGACCGGAGCCGGCGACGGCGGCGAAGTCGCGGACGCGGCGCAAGAGGCGGCCGGCGATGCGCGGGGTGCCGCGGGCCCGGCGCGCGATCTCGATGGCGCCGTCGTCGGCGAGCGGCATGCCGAGGATGCGGGCGCCGCGCCGCACGATCAGCTCAAGCTCCTCGACCGTATAGAAATTGAGCCGGGTCGGGATGCCGAAGCGGTCGCGCAGCGGGTTCGTCAGCAGACCGAGACGGGTGGTCGCGGCGACAAGCGTGAACTTGGCCAGGTCGATCTTGACCGAGCGCGCCGCCGGACCTTCGCCGATGATCAGGTCAAGCTGGTAGTCCTCCATCGCCGGATAGAGGATTTCCTCGACTGCCGGGTTGAGGCGGTGGATCTCGTCGATGAACAGCACGTCGCGTTCTTCGAGATTGGTCAGCAGTGCGGCAAGGTCGCCGGCCTTGGCGATGACCGGGCCGGAGGTCGAACGGAAATTGACGCCGAGCTCGCGTGCCATGATCTGGGCGAGCGTCGTCTTGCCGAGGCCGGGCGGACCGACGAACAGCACATGGTCGAGCGCCTCGCCACGGCCCTTTGCCGCCTCGATGAAGATCTTGAGATTGGCGCGCGCCGCCGCCTGGCCGACGAAATCGTCCAGCGTCTGCGGGCGCAGGCTGTTGTCGGCATCCTCGCCGCGTTTGTCGGGGGTGATAAGACGGTCAGGCGAATTCATGCGTCCGTCCTCGCACGGAGACCGGCTGCGAGCAAGGCGCTCACCGTGCCAGCTCCTTCAGGCCGAAGCGGATCAGCTTGGAGGAATCGGCGTCTTCGCCGACGCTCTTCATGGCGGCGGCAATGGCGTTGGCGGCGATGTCGCGAGAATAGCCGAGATTGACCAGTGCCGAGACCGCGTCGGCGATGGGGGCAGGGGCGACGCCTTCGCCGAGTTCCTGCTTGAGCCCGATCGTGCCCGTTGCCTCGCCGGCGAAAGCCGGGGCCTTGTTCTTGAGCTCGGTGACGATGCGCTCGGCAACCTTCTTGCCGACGCCGGGCGCGCGACTGACCATGGCGATGTCGCGCAGCGCGATCGCGTTGGCGAGATCGGAAGGCGCCAGCGTCGACAGGATCGCCAGCGCCACCTTGGCGCCGACGCCCTGGACGTTGGCCATCAAGAGCTTGAACCACTCGCGTTCCAGCTCGGTCTTGAAGCCGTAGAGCCGAATCATGTCTTCGCGGACATAAGTCTCGATGAACAGGATCGCGGCTTCGCCGACGCCGGGCAAGGCTGCGAGCGTGCGCGTCGAGCAATAGGCGACGTAGCCGACGCCATGCACGTCGAGCACGCAGAAATCCTCGCCGATCTCGTCGACGGTGCCCTTCAACTTGCCGATCATGGTTCAAGCCTCGTCATGGATGGGTATCGGGCGCGATGATCTCGAGCTCGGGGAAATAGGTGCGGTAGCGGGTGGCGTCTCGGGTCAACAGGCGATGTCCGGACACAAGCGCATGCGCCCCGATGAGGAAGTCGGGCAGGGCCCGCTCACCGCGACCGCCCCGCTGCCGGTATTCGCGGTGCGCCCAACCGGCGGCCAGCGCGGCCTCGAAAGGTATGTCCTCGAAGGTCCATAGCGTCGAGACAAAGACGCCTTGATAACGCTCCGCCGAAACGAACTCATGCGAAACTTCGGCTGCGACAATGGCATTGAATATCAGGTCGCCATACCGTCGTGCTTCTCGAATCTGCTGCCTGGACCAGGTCGCCCACTGCGAGCCGGGCTCGACGACATCAATGATGACGTTGGAATCAATGATTGTCGCGGACATCACGATCCCTGGTCATGGCCATGATGTCATCGGCAGTCAGATTGCTGTCGCCCGTACCTTCGATACGCCGGAACCAATCCTCCAGGCTGCGGTCAAGCGCCTTCGCCCGCATATCTGGCTCGGTGCCGCGCACCAGTTCGACAGCGCCGTCGGCGCGTTCGACAAAATCCACCTCCGACCCTGCCTCGATGCCGAGCCGGTCACGGATTTCCTTGGGGATCGTCACCTGGCCCTTTGTGGTCACGCGCATGGTAATACCTCGTAGGTATTACTTAGTGGCGATGTGAGAACAAGTCAAGAACACGTAGGTCGCGGCGAGGGTGTGGTGTGCGGTCGGGGCGCCTGACTGGACGTCACCGGCCCTTCACCAGCGCCAGCATTTCGTCACCATTTGTCGCCAGATCCCCGGCGCCTTCGAGCCGGTCGAGAATGGCCAGGAACCGGTCAAGCCGGTCGCGGTCGGCCAGCCTGTTGATCTCATCCTTGGGCACGATGGTGATCTTGCCGCCTTCGATACCGAAAATCACCTCGGTGTTGGCGCCGATGCCGAACGTCTCGCGCAGATCGCGAGGGATCGTCACTTGGCCCTTGCTGGTAACCCGCATGGAATCATTCCTCTTCTTGCCGGAAAGGAATGTTGCAGCGATGAGAACAAGTCAAGAACATCACGCGTGAGCGGCAGCCAATGCAGCCAGCCTGTATGCCGGGCTCTGGCGGTGGTGGGCATGGCAGATGGCGATTGCGAGGGCATCAGCGGCATCGGCGGTGTCGAACACCGACTTCGGCAACAGCACCTTGACCATCATGGCGATCTGCTTCTTGTCGCCGTGGCCGACACCGATGACCGCCTTCTTCACCGCATTGGGTGAGTACTCGGCTACGACGAGCCCGGCGCGGGCCGGCACCAGCATGGCGATGCCGCGCGCCTGGCCGAGCTTCAGGGTTGCAGTGGCATCCTTGTTGACGAAGGTCGCCTCGACGGCCGCCTCATGCGGCATTTCGCGGTGAAGCACGTCGGCTAGGCCGTCATGCAACTGGCAAAGCCGGCTGGCGAGCGCCGCCTTGTTGTCGGAGCGCACGGTGCCGGCGGCGACGAACCGCAGCGCGTTGCCGAGGCTCTCGATGATGCCCCAACCGGTGCGCTGAAGGCCGGGATCGATACCAATGATACGAATCGTCTCTCTCATCCGCGAACTCTATCTTCACGGAGACAAGACGCCAGAAAAATGTGAACAAAACAGAAACAATCCCCGCGTCATCGCAGGGATTGTGCTGCGTCAGTTGCGGGCAAAGGCCGTGTTGAGCAGGCTGATCTGGTCGGAAACCGGGTTGCTGCGGCGCATCGCCTGCACCGGCACGACGGTTGCGCCATTGCCATAGATTTCATCGTCCATGCGGCGCACATGCGCCTGCAGGCGCAGCGAGCGGCGCACCAGGTCGACGAAATCGGCGGGCAGTTCGTTCCAGCCGGCGGCGTCGTCATGGGCGGAAGCCGTGTCGAGCCGCACCTTGGACTTCTCCGAGGCGACCTGGTCGCGGGTCATCTCGCCTGAGTTGGCGGCGCGCTGCAAAAGCAGCCACGAGGCGATCTGCATCAGGCGGGTGGTCAGCCGCATCGATTCGGCGGCGTAGAGGGTGGCGGCAAGCCGCGACAGCTTCTTGGCCTCGACGCGGCCGGCACCGTCGAGATACTCGGCGGCCTGTTCGACCAGGCCCATGCCCTCATTGTAGAGGGGCTTGAAGGACGGCGAAAACACCCGCCTTTCGGCGAGCTTGATCGTGTTTGCGCTTTCCCTCGAAGGCTCGTTCATCATCGCTACCCTGCACCCTGTTCGCGTTCTGCCCGTCTTTCCCGACGGATTCTGCGCGGCCGTTCCTATACGCCAAGCCCGATGAAAATGCGCTTCCGCCGATGTGAACGCAAGCGCATGTTTAACAAAGGGTTAACGCGCCGGATCGGATAGCTTTTGGAGGGCATTTCCGAAGGCGCGCGGGCGAAAAAAAGAGCCGCGGAAAAGCGCGGCTCTCAGGAGTTTAACAGGGAGGCGTCAAACAAAGTGGCTCCAACCACTCGGTAAGAATCCAGATGACTGGATACGCACAGTAAACACTGGGAATGCTTAATGGGCGCTTAAGATCGGTGCCGATTTCGCCTTATGGCGCGTTAGACTGTGCCGGCACGGCACAACGGTGTGGCGTTGCCGGCAGGCAGGATCTTATGCCGACTCAGGACTTCCACACCGTCGGCAGGGCGATGAAGGCAAACAGCAGCATCGCTGCGTAAAAGCCCATCGACGACATCGCCACCACAGGTTCGATCGCCGCATTGCCGCCGAGCAGGAAGAACAAGCCGACCAGAAGGCCGATGCCGCTGACCGCCGTCAGCCAGAAATGGACCTTGGCCAGCGTCTTGTCGCGGGCGACAGGAAAAAGATGGTAGAAGAAGGCGAACACCGCCGACATCAGCCAGCCCGCCACCATGGTGTGGGCGTGAACCGGCATCTGGCTGTGGTCCTGGCTGATCGACATGTGCAGGCCAAGCGCCATGCCGCACAGCGCGTAGACGACCGCGAGCGTGAAGAAATTCCGTGCTACCCCTTGCATTGTAGTCTCCTGATGCCTTTTCCCCCAGCAGGGAATGGGTTGATGTCGGCCCGTGACGAACCGCTGTTACGGCGCATGTGCACCGGCCGTGTTTCCGCAGCATGCCGCACGGCCAGGCCGCGCGCATGTCGGGTCGTTACATTGCAGATATCGTCAGGATGATGTGTCCGGCCATTCGCCCCCCGCGGCCGGTTGGATACGCGCCCCTCCAGCGCATGAAGGACGATATCACGTCGCCCGGTCGGCATTACATGCCTTGTAGCTGAAATGACGTGTTTTCCCCTGCCACCTTGTGGGGCCCCCGACCATCGTTTCCATTGCCGAAACATCCCGCCGTTTTCATCGACACACTACCGAAACAGCACCGGCGCTATTAGCCGGCCCGAAAATGAGCGCGGCCTGAAGTGGGTGCTGCGATTTCGCAAAACCGGATTGGAAAGGTCAGGAGTATGGATTGGTACTCTCTCTTCAAGTTTCTTCACGTCGTCGCAGCCGTTCTCTGGGTCGGCGGCGGCTTCGCACTGATGCTGCTCGCGGTTCGCGCCGACCGTGCCGGCGACACCGACGGCATGTTGCAGGTCATGCGTTCGGTCGGCGAACTCGGCAACCGGCTGTTCATGCCGGCATCGCTGGTCACGCTTCTGCTCGGCCTCGTCATGTGCTGGTTCTGGGTCGGCTTCACCGATCTCTGGATCGTGCTCGGGCTTGCAGGTTACGCCATGGCCTTCCTGATCGGCACCCTGGTGTTCAAGCCGACCGCCGACCGCATGGCTGCGATCATCGCCCGCGATGGCGTGACGCCTGCAGCGCTCGATCAGGGCCGGCGCATCCTCAAGGTGGCGCGATTCGACTATGCGATGATGCTGATCATCGTCGCCGACATGGTGCTCAAGCCGACGGCTTCCGACCTACCGATCCTCTCGGCGATGGCTGTCGTTTTCGCGGCCGGCTTGTGGGCAGCCTTCGATGGCCTGCACCCGTCCACCGTGGTTGCGGCCTGAAGGAATGGGCGCGCTTCCGGCGCGTCGCCCTCGATCCTTATGCCTTGGCCATGTCGCGCAGCCGGAACTTCTGGATCTTGCCGGTCGAGGTCTTGGGAATCTCGGCGAAGATCACCGCCTTCGGCACCTTGAAGCGCGCGAGCAGGGAGCGGCAGTGCTCGATGATTTCGGCCTCCGTCGCTTGCCTGCCTGGCTTCAGCTCGACATAGGCAATGGGCACTTCGCCCCATTTGTCGTCGGACCGCGCCACCACTCCGCATGAAGCGACCGAGGGGTGCTTGTAGAGCGCGTCCTCGACCTCGATCGACGAGATGTTTTCGCCGCCCGAAATGATGATGTCCTTGGAGCGATCCTTGATCTGGATGTAGCCGTCCGGATGCATCACACCGAGGTCGCCGGAATGGAACCAGCCGCCGGCAAAGGCCTCGTCGGTCGCCTTCTTGTTCTTGAGATAGCCCCTCATGACGATGTTGCCGCGGAACATCACCTCGCCGATGGTCTCGCCGTCGGCGGGTGTCCTTTGCATCGTCTCGGGGTCCATCACGGTCAGGTCCTCGAGTGCGGCATAGCGCACACCTTGGCGCGCCTTCTTCGCCGTGCGCGGTTCCTTCTCGAGTTTGTCCCATTCGCCGTGCCATTCGTTGACGACCGCAGGCCCGTAGGTCTCGGTCAGGCCATAGAGATGGGTGACGGCGAAGCCGGCGTCGGCCATGCCAGACAGCACCGCTTCCGGCGGCGGCGCGGCAGCTGTGTTGAAGGTGACCTGCTGCGGAAATGTGCGCTTGTCCTCGTCCTGGGCATTGATCAGGATCGACATGACGATCGGTGCCCCGCACAGATGCGTCACGCCATGGTCGGCGATGGCATCATACATTTGCCTCGCGCGTACCCAGCGCAGGCAGACATGGGTGCCGGCCTGCACGGCGAGCGTCCACGGAAAGCACCAGCCGTTGCAGTGGAACATCGGCAGCGTCCAGAGATAGACGGCGTGCTTGGCCATGCCGGCGTGGATGGTGTTGGTGTAGGCCATCAGCGCGGCGCCGCGATGGTGGTAGACCACACCCTTGGGATTTCCGGTCGTTCCCGATGTGTAGTTGAGTGAGATCGCGTCCCATTCATCGTCGGGCATCGACCATGCGAAAGCCCTGTCGCCTGTCGCGACGAAGTCTTCGTAGTCGAGGCTGCCGATACGCTCGCCCTTGGGATAGGGGGCGTCCGCTGGGTACTCAGGGTCGTCATAACAGATGACCAGCGGCTTCACCGTTGCCAGCGCCAGAGCCTCCTTGACCACGCCTGTGAATTCGCGGTCGACGATCAGCAGCTTGGTCTCGGCATGGTCGAGCTGAAAGGCGATGATCGCCGCGTCGAGCCTGGTGTTCAGCGAATGCAGCACCGCCTTTGTCATTGGCACACCGAAATGCGCCTCCAGCATCGGCGGGGTGTTGGACAGCATCACCGTCACCGTATCGCCCTTGCCGATGCCGCGCGCGGCGAGCGCCGCGGCAAGTTTCAGCGACCGTTCCCACCATTGCCGGTAACTCGTGCGCTGACTGCCATGGATGATGGCGACATGGTCTGGGAACGTCTTTGCGGCGCGTTCGAGAAAGCTCAGCGGCGTCAGCGGCTGGTGATTGGCGGGGGTCTTGTCGAGATCTTCCTCGTACTTGCCCATGACAGTTCTCCTCCCTGGTCGCGACGAGCCTATTCCACCGCCGCGAGGCGGTCATCCTCACATAAAGTCGACCACCCCGTCATAAAGCAGCTTCAGGGCGACGATTGCCACCGTCGCGTAAGTGAGGGGGTAAAAGATTTCCGGCCGCATCCGCCTGACCAGCCAAGCGCCGGCCAGCGTCGCCAGCGGTGCCAATGGCATCAGCGCCAGCGAGGCGGTCAGATTGGCTGTGTCGAACTGGCCGAGCGCAAAGTAGGGCACCAGCTTGATGGCGTTGGTGACGGCGAAGAAGATGACGCTGGTGCCGGTCAGCACCTTCGGATCCATCCTCAGCGGCAAGGTGTAGACCTGGAATGGCGGGCCACCGACATGGGCGACGAAGCTGGTGAAGCCGGCGATCGATCCCCAGAAGGCGCCGGCGGCGCCGTTCGGCTCGGTCTTGTGGTCGGCGCCGTGGCGCAGGCTGGTGTAGATCCAGCGCGCCACGAAGATGAAGGCGATGGCGCCGACGATGAAGCGCACATTGTCGGCAGTCACGACAGACGCCATCAGCCAGCCGATGCCGACGCCGATGATCGAGCCCGGCAGCATCTGCCACAGGATCGTGCGGTCGAAGACGCCGCGCCAGGTCCACAGCGACACCACGTCCATCAGGATCAGGATCGGCAAAAGGATTGCCGCGGCCTGCACCGGCGAGATCACCAGCGCCATCAGCGGAACGCCGACGAAGCCGACGGCACCGCCAAAGCCACCCTTGGAAAGGCCAACCAGAATCACGGCAGGAACTGCCGCTGCATAGAACCACGGATCGAGAAGAAGGTCGGTCATCGAGGGCCTCTCGAATCCGCAATATCGGGATGCCGGGCAGTTGGCGAGTGCCTTCCCCATGTTTCCATATGCTTGGGCTTTGCCGCCCATCCTGTTCAACCGCAGCACTTTGTTCTATGCCCCAATGCAAACATGATCGCCTTGCATAGGCGTCAAGCACCCGGATCGATGCACATGAACCCAACCACGCCACCCAATCGCTGCCGTATCGTGCTGATCGCGCCGCCGACAGTCGCCCCGCAACAGGTCGAGGCGGCACTCGCCGGTGGCGACGTCGCATCGCTGATCCTGCCCGGCGAGGGCGTCGATGAAGCGTCGTTCCAGAGCTTTGCCGAAAAGGTCGTGGCCGCCGCGCAGAAGGCCGGGGTGGCAGTGGTCGTCGCCGGCGACACCCGCGTCGCCGGGCGTGTCCATGCCGATGGCATCCATATAGAGGGCAACAAGGAAGAGCTTGCGGAGGCCGTCGAAAGCTACCAGCAGCGCATGATGGTCGGTGCCGGTGGCGCAAAGACGCGCGACGATGCGCTTGAGCTCGGCGAAGAGCGACCAGACTACATCTTCTTCGGTCGCTTCGGTTACGACAACAAGCCCGAGCCGCATTCGCGCAATCTCTCGCTCGGTGAATGGTGGTCCGAGATGATCGAGATCCCGTGCATCGTCATGGCCGGTTCGGACATCGCCTCGGTCGAGGCAGTGGCTGCTACCGGCGTCGAATTCGTTGCCCTGTCGTCGGCGGTGTTCGGCGAAGGCATCGACCCGCGCGAGGCGGTGGCCCGCGCCAATGCGCTGCTCGACGAAACCGCGCCGCGTTTCGAGGAGTAGTCATCGATGGATCGTTCGCGCCTTCTTGCCGCTTTGCTGTGCCTGGGCTTTGGGCTCGAGCCCGCGATTGCCGTCGAGAGCGCGCCGATCACGCCGTCCGACCAGGGAGCCATTCCTTCGCTCGGCAAGCCGCTCGACCTGATCGATCCAAATCGCTTCGGACCGGCGCCGATGCCGCTCGACGCCGCGCCCATGCCGGTCGTCGAACCGGTGCCCGCACCTCAAACTCCAGACCTCGGCGCCAATCCGGCGGCCAAGACGACAGACGGCATCGACCCCAACCGTTTCGGCGGCAAGCATTCTGACGAAGCCTACGGCGCCTTCCAGCGTGGCCTCTACAAGACGGCCTACAATCTTGGCATCACACGTGCCGAGGCCGGCGATGCCGCTGCGCAGACGCTGGTCGCCGAGATCCTTTCGCGCGGCCTGGGCGTCGCCCGCAACGACAGCGAGGCGGCCAAATGGTATGAACGCGCCGCAGAACAGGGCATTCCCGAAGCCCAGTTCCAATATGCGCTGATGCTGCTCGATGGAAGATACGTTACCCGCGACGACAAGGCCGCCAATGCGCTGATGCAGGCGGCGGCCGAAGCCGGCAACCGTTTCGCCCAGTTCAACTATGCCCAGATGCTGGTGCAGCGCGAACCGGGCGGCAAGGGCCTCGAAAAGGCCGTGCCCTATTACGAGCGCGCGGCGGCCACCGGGCTGCCCGATGCGCAATACGCCATGGCCCAGGTCTACGCCAACGGCGTCGGCGGCAAGCGCCGCGACGACAACCAGGCGCGGCTGCTGCTCGTCCGTGCCGCCAGGCAGAACTACGACTCGGCCCAGTTCGACCTCGGCTTATGGATGGCCGATGGCCGTGGCGGCGATCGCGACCTGAAATCCGCCTTCGGCTGGATGAAGCTTGCCGCCGATGGCGGCAATGTCGCGGCGCAGAACCGGCTCGCCAAGTTCTATATGGGCGGCATCGGCGTCGATCCCGATCCCATTCTGGCGGCGGCGTGGTACATCAACGCCCGCCGTGCCGGGCTCAACGATCCCGAGATGGACGACTTCCTGCGTGGCCTGACCGACGCCGAGATGAAGCAGGCGCTGGAACGTGCCAACCGTCTGCGCTGATCCAGCGAAAATCTCGACTTCTCTTGCCTAAAAAGCCATTTTGTGGTCTTGGAGGCGCCGATAGCGCCCCTTCCGGCGCAAACCTCTCTTCCGGAATCCAATCATGGCCAAGATCAACGGCAACGAAATCCGTCCCGGCAACGTCATCGAGCATGACGGCGGCCTCTGGGTGGCGGTCAGGACCAATCACGTCAAGCCCGGCAAGGGCGGCGCCTACAACCAGGTCGAACTGAAGAACCTCATCAACGGCACCAAGCTCAACGAGCGTTTCCGCTCAGCCGAGACCGTCGAGAAGGTCCGCCTGGAGCAGAAGGATTTTTCGTTCCTCTACGAGCAGGGCGACGCCCTGGTGTTCATGGACACCGCCAGCTACGAGCAGCTCGAACTGCTCAAGGATTTTGTCGGCGATCGCGCTGCGTTCCTGCAGGACGGCATGATGGTTACCGTCGAGCTCTATGACGAGCGCCCGATCGGCATCGCGCTGCCCGACCAGGTGACGCTGACGATCACCGAAGCCGATCCTGTCGTGAAGGGCCAGACGGCTGCGTCGTCCTACAAGCCGGCCGTGCTGGAAAACGGCGTCCGCGTGCTGGTTCCGCCGTTCATCTCTTCGGGCGAGCGCATCATCGTCGACACCAACGAAATCACCTACGTCCGCCGCGCGGACTGATTTCGACACTGCTGAGGTTGTAGAAATGGCGCGTTCAGCGATCCTAAATGTTATGGTGCAGGCCGCCATGAAGGCCGGCCGCTCGCTGGCGCGTGATTTCGGCGAGGTGCAGAATCTGCAGGTCTCGCTGAAAGGCCCGGGCGACTATGTCAGCCAGGCCGATCGCAAGGCCGAAGACATCATCTTCACCGAGCTGTCCAAGGCACGCGCCGGCTATGGCTTCCTGATGGAAGAGCGCGGCGCCGTCGCCGGCGAGGACGACCAGCATCGCTGGATCGTCGATCCACTCGACGGTACCACCAACTTCCTGCACGGCATTCCGGTGTTCTCGATCTCGATCGCGCTGGAGCGCCAGGGCCAGATCGTTGCCGCCGTCGTCTACAACCCGGCGATGGACGAGCTCTACACCGCCGAGCGTGGCGGTGGCGCCTTCCTCAATGATCGCCGCCTGCGTGTTTCCGGCCGTACCAAGCTCGTCGATGCCGTCATCGGCTGCGGCGTGCCGCATCTCGGCCGTGGCCATCACGGCAACTTCCTGCTCGAGCTGCGCAACGTCATGGGCGAAGTGGCGGGCATCCGTCGTCTCGGCTCGGCCGCGCTCGACCTGGCTTATGTCGCTGCCGGCCGCATGGACGGTTTCTGGGAGACGTCGCTGTCGCCCTGGGACGTCGCTGCGGGTATCCTGCTCGTGCGCGAAGCCGGCGGTTTCGTCTCCGACGACAAGGGCGGCCAGGACATGCTCGACGGCGGCTCGATCGTCGCCGGCAACGAGACCATACACCGCGCGCTCATCAAGACGCTGAAGCGCCCGGTCACGCCGCGCTGATCCGCCGCGTCGCCGGTTTCTTGCCATCGTCAATTACGCCTGCCCATATCTACAGTGCCGCGCGTCCATGTGGACGCGCCAAGGACGCTGTAGAACGTTTGAGCGGTGCATGATCCTTTCCGAAATCGGTACCGATTTTCGAGGTCATGCACCATGAAGGGCGCAGGGACGGACCATGTCGGACACGCAGCGCAAGCCTGACACAGCTGTGCCCTTCGTCGGGCGCTACAGTCATTCGCGCGCCGAGCTGATCGCCGACGGCGTGGTCCATGCGGTCGGCATCGTGCTCGCCGTCGCCGCCGGTGCTGTGCTGCTCTCCGTCTCCGCATTCTTTACGGCCACGGGCGAATATCTCGCCGCGATCGTCTTCGTCGTCGCCCTGCTTACCGTGCTGTCGGTGTCATGTGCCTACAATCTGTGGCCGGTATCGCCGGCCAAGTGGGTGCTGCGCCGCTTCGACCATGCCGGCATCTACCTTTTGATCGCCGCCACCTACACGCCGTTCCTTGTCCAGCTCGACGATCGCGTCACGGCAGGCTGGATGGCCGGCATCGTCTGGTCGGCGGCGGCAGCCGGCATGGCGATCAAGCTGTTCCTGCCCGGCCGGCTCGACCGGCTGGCGATCGCCTTCTACCTTGCCATGGGCTGGAGCGGCATCGTCATCCTGCAGCCGCTGATCGCCACCTTGCCGGCGGCGACGTTGTGGCTGCTGTTTGCCGGCGGCATGGTCTATTCCTGCGGCGTCTTCTTCTACGCGTGGCAGCGGCTGCGCTTCCAGAGCGCGGTCTGGCATGGCTTCGTTGTCACCGGCGCTGGCCTGCATCTGGCCGCAATGATGGACCTTCTGGTCGTGGCGCGGCTTTGACCGACGGCCGGTCCCAGCTCAGCGCGCGCAAGCGTCTTTCATTTTCGTCACATTTCCGCTTACAGTCGTAGTCCACTAACGTAACGCGCCGAAACTCATGAAAAGCTCGGTGCATAGACTTTACGGCGATGGAGCAGCCCGGGCGCATCCGTATGGATAGGCGGGGCTCCGATCGCAGGAAACCGGAACCGGGGCGCCGATGGCATTGTTGAAATCTCTCGGGGTGGGTAAAGGCTCCGATGTGCTGAGCTACGACCCGCACCGCCTGTCCTCTCCGCAGGTGTTCCTGCTGACGATGATCATCTTCCTGGCAATCGTCGCCTTCATCGCCGCGATTCTGACGCGGCAGATCTCCAGCGCTTTCGGTACAAATCCCGGCCTCAACGGTCTGATCCTCGGCGTGCTCGTCGTCGGCATCGGGCTGGCCTTCGTCCAGGTCGGCCGGCTGTTCCGCGAGGTGCGCTGGGTCAACTCCTTCCGCGCCGGCTCCGAAGCCACCGAACCGGTGCTGCTGGCGCCGATGAAGGCGATGCTCGGGCGTTCCGCATCAATGGCATTCTCGACCAGCTCGATGCGCACGATGCTCGATTCCATCGCGACGCGCCTCGACGAAAGCCGCGACGTCTCGCGCTACCTCGTCGGCCTGCTCGTCTTCCTTGGCCTGCTCGGCACCTTCTGGGGCCTGCTCGGCACCATCGGCTCGATCGGCGAGACCATCCAGTCGCTTGATCCCGGTTCGGGTGATGCCTCGGCTGTGCTCGAAGCACTGAAGGCCGGCCTCGCGGCACCGCTGCAAGGCATGGGCACGGCGTTCTCGTCGTCGCTGTTCGGTCTGTCCGGCTCGCTGGTGCTCGGCTTTCTCGACCTCCAGGCCGGACGTGCCCAGACGCGTTTCTACACCGAACTGGAAAACTGGCTGTCGTCGGTCACCGATCTGTCCTCCGACATGGTCGTCGCCGACGCCAAGAACGGTTCGGCCGACGAACTCCGCGTGCTCAGCGAGCGCCTGCGCAACATGCAGGAGCAAGGCGGCTCGAACCCGCGTGTCGCCGCCGCCATGGCCAATCTCGCCGATGGCATCTCCGGCCTGGTCAAGAACATGCGCAGCGAACAGCAAATCATGCGCGACTGGGTCGAGGCGCAGTCGGATGAACAGAAGGCGATGCGCAACACGCTCGAAAAGATCGCTGACGCCCTGAAGAAGGAAGGGGTGCACTAAGGTGGCATTGGCGCGCGGGCGGCGCGGCGACCGCCGGATCGACTATTGGCCGGGCTTTGTCGACGCTTTGTCGACGCTGCTTCTGGCCATCATGTTCCTGCTCTCGGTCTTCGTTCTGGCGCAGTTCCTGCTCAGCCGCGAAATCTCCGGCAAGGACGAGGTACTGACCAGGCTCAACTCGCAGATCAACGAGCTGACCCAGCTTCTGGCGCTCGAAAAATCCAGCTCGCAGGACGCCGAAGATGCGCTCGCCAATCTGCAGGCCTCGCTCAATGCGGCCGAAAGCGAAAAGAGCCGCCTTGAACAGCTGCTGTCCCAGGGCGCCGGCGCCGGCGCCGAGGCCAATGCCCGTATCGGCACGCTGTCGGGCGAACTGGAGAGCGAACGCCAGGTCAGCCAGCGCGCGCTGAGCCAGGTCGAGCTGCTCAACCAGCAGATTTCGGCGCTGCGCCGCCAGATCGGCGCCCTCGAAGAGGCGCTCAACGCGTCCGAGGCGCGCGACAAGGAATCCAACACCAAGATTGCCGACCTCGGCCGCCGGCTGAACGTGGCCCTGGCCCAGCGTGTGCAGGAGCTCAACCGCTACCGCTCCGACTTCTTCGGCCGCCTGCGCGAGATCCTGTCCGACCGCGAGAACATCCGCATCGTTGGCGACCGTTTCGTGTTCCAGTCGGAAGTGCTGTTCCCGACCGGATCAGAACAGATCAACGAGGCCGGCCGTGGCGAGATGAAGAAGCTCGCCGACGCCATCATCGAGCTGCAGAAGGAAATTCCGCCGGAAATTAACTGGGTGCTGCGCGTCGACGGTCACACCGACAACATTCCGTTGTCAGGCACCGGACGCTATCGCGACAATTGGGAGCTTTCCTCGGCGCGCTCGACCTCGGTGGTCAAGTTTCTGATCGAGAACGGCGTTCCGGCCAATCGCCTCGTCGCCGCCGGCTTTGGCGAATTCCAGCCGCTCGACGACAGCGGCACCGACGAGGCGCGCTCCAGGAACCGCCGCATCGAGCTAAAGCTGACCGAGCGCTAGCCCGCAGCACCGGACTCAGGTGAGGCCGTTCTCAAGATTTCGTGTGTGAACAGGCCCGCCCCATCGGGGGTGGAGTTGCGGCAGGCCGAGGCCGAATGTGGCGGCCAAGATCATCTTTTCTTAACTAGGTTTCTGGCGGTGACGCGCCTAGTTTTCGCTGGCGGTCCGGGAACCGCCGGCGATGACCTCCCACCGTGACACGACGGTTCCAGACGGCCTGCTATTGACGTGGCGTCCTGTCGCGTCCGGCGGGTCCGCAAGTCGCAAAAACGCGCTCTATGGCATTCAAGGCGGCGCTTGCCGCAATCCTTGCTTCAACGCCCCTGGCGACGGCTTTCGCCAAGGAGCATCACGGAACGATGCGCGAGTTTTCGTTCCAGAACAGCCCCAGCGGCGGCGATAAGCCGGACGCGCCGGTGCACTGTCCGACGGTTATGCGACCGGCGGCCAGTTGCGCGCCATCCTTGAGGATCTCCAGGCTGACGATGCCCGCATCATGAGCGACAGCAAGGCAAGGCTGATCACCCCGGCCGAGCTTCGCAGTCTGCGCGGCGAAGAGGCGAGGATCCGCAGGACCGCTGTCCGTGATTCGGCCCGTGACGGCGGCAACATTCCTGCTGGCGCGTACGACCAACTGATGGCGGAGGTCAACGATCTCGGCCTGCAGCTCGACCACGACGCCGCTCTCCGCTAGGAGAAGCGAGTACCCAGTCCCCCCGGATCGCTCCCCGGGGGTGACTGGGTTTTGAGCTACCAGCCGAGCCAGAGTGCCGCCAGTGCCACTGCTGCCGGCACGGTCTGGATGTAGAGGATCTTGCGGCTGACGGTCGCCGCACCGTAGAGCCCGGCGATGGCGACGCAGAGCAGGAAGAAGACCTTGACCTGGAAACCCGCTTCGCCGAGCCACAGGCCCCAGATCAGGCCGGCGACGAGGAAGCCGTTGTAGAGCCCCTGGTTGGCCGCCAGCACTTTCGACGCCGTGGCGAAGTCCGGCTTGAGGCCGAACGCCTTGTGGCCGCGCGGCGTGTCCCACAGCACCATTTCGAGACAGACGATGTAGAGATGGATCAGGGCGACGAGCCCGACCAGTATGTTTGCGACCATAGTCGCCCCCTTCGACCTCAGTTGCACAAGTTGAGCATGCCGGCTGCCGTTCCGGCAAGTGGTGGACCAGCCGAACGGTCTTGCGAAGGCGCACGGATTGGTATCCTCTCGCCGCGACTTTGAGACAGAGGAAATGCCATGTCCTTCGCAAGATTAGACGAACTCGGCCGCAAGCTCGAAGCGCTCGAACATGCGCTCGCCATCCTCGGCGCCGACGAAGCCACCCATATGGCGGTTGGCGGCGGCGCCAAGCGCGCCGAGGCGCTGTCCGCGCTCGCCGGCATGCATCACCGCCAGGCAACCGCGCCCGAAATATCAGACTGGATCGCTGCCGCCGAGACCGAGGCGCTCAATGACGATCAGCGCCTCGCCGTGCGTGAGTTCCGCCGCCAGTACACCAACATGACCTGCCTGCCGACGGAATTCGTCGAGCGCCAGACCGCTGCCCGCCTGCGTTGCGAACAGCTGTGGCGCGACCTCAGGGCCAAGAACGACTGGGCCGGCTTCCAGCCGGCGCTTGAAGGCATCGTCGCCATTGCGCGCGAGGAGGCGGCGCTGCGGTCAGAAGCGCTCGGCCTCGATCCTTATGATGCGCTGATGGAGCAATACGACCCCGGGAACCGCGTTGCCGACATCACACCCGTTTTCACCGACCTCAAGGCCTTCCTCAGGGATTTCGTGCCGGAGGCGCTGGCTGTGCAGCAGGAGCGCCTGGCCAAAAGCCCGAAGCGGCCGCTGTCGGGCGTCTATGCCATCGAGCGCCAGCGCGAGCTTGGCCTGGCGATGATGGGCGCCGTCGGCTTCGACCTGACCCGCGGCAGCCTGTCTGTGTCGCACCACCCGTTCTGCGGTGGCGTGCCGTCCGACGTGCGCATCACCACGCGCTACAAGACTTCCGATTTCCTGTCGGCGCTGATGGGCGTGCTGCATGAGACCGGCCATGCGCTCTACGAACAGAATTTGCCGGAAGCCTGGTCGCACTGGCCGCTCGGCAAGGCGCGGGGCATGGCAGTGCACGAGAGCCAGAGCCTGTTTGTCGAAAAGCAGCTCGGCCGCAACCCGGCCTTCTGGCAATGGGCGCTGCCGCTGGTCGAGCAGCATCTCGGCGAGCGCTGGTCGATGGAGGAGATCCTGCCGCATGTGCACCATGTCGAGCGCGGACTGATCCGCGTCGACGCCGACGAGGTCACCTATCCGTTGCACGTCATCCTGCGTTACGAGCTCGAGCAGGAATTGATTTCGGGTCGTCTTGCGGTCGCCGACCTGCCCGAGGCCTGGGACGCCAGGATGCGCGACTATCTCGGCCTGTCGACCATCGACAATCCGGCCGACGGTCCGATGCAGGACGTGCACTGGCCGAGTGCTGCCTTCGGCTACTTCCCCTCCTACACGCTCGGCGCGATGATGGCGGCGCAGCAGTGGGCAGCGCTGAGCAGGGAACATCCTTCGGTCGACGACGAGATCGCACGCGGTCATTTCGAAACGGTCAACGCCTGGCGTCGCGACAAGATCTGGTCGCAGGCCTCGCGCTGGTCGACCCCCGACCTGCTCGAACGCGCCACCGGCGAAAGGCTCAATGCGGCGCATTTCACGGCACATCTGAAGAAGCGCTACGGCAGGTAACAAAAGCGCGAGGTCTTCTTTCGAGGCCTGGCCTTTACTTCCCGATTGATCCCGCCGACAACATCGCTGTTGTTGTTCGGCGGGGTTTTGGTTGTGGGTTGCAGTATTTCGGCAAGGGACTGGCTCCTCGCCAGCCTTGTTCTGTTTCTGATGGTCTTGCATCCTCGACTTGCCAATGCTGGCAGTGACGTTGGCAAGGGACCTGCCGAAAGCTGGGTAACTGAAGTCGATATTCCGACTGCCGACCCGACCCGGGCCGACCAGATCCGCAACGGAATTTCCAGCCTGCTTTCGGATTGGCAGGTGATGTATCGCCCCGGCGGTTATGTTGAATATGAGCGCGAGGTCTACAAGGTCGTCGACCGCCCGGGGCTCGAGCAGGCTGCGACGATCAACCTGAACTTCGATCCGGCGCGGCATAGCATCAAACTGAACCATCTGCGGGTCATCCGCGACGGTGTCGTGCAAGACAGGTTGGCCGAGGCCACCTTCGATATCTATCGACAGGAGCGCGATTCGGTGCGCGGTGTCTTTGATGGTTGGCTGACGGCGCGCCTCGATGTCAGGGACGTTCGCGTCGGCGACACCATCGACTATGCGACCACGTCGGACAGAAAACAGCTCGTCGGCGAAGATCTGTTTTACTATCGCTTTGCCACCGAGTGGGAGATGCCGATCGGCATGATGCGACGCGAGATCATCTGGCCGACGTCGCGCCCGCTGACGCTCAAGGAGGAGCGCACCACGGTCAAGCCGAAGATATCGAATGTTGCCGGGCACACGCGCTACCTCTGGGAGATCGTCAATCCGGAGCCGGTCAAGGTTGAAGACAATCTGCCGGCTTCATTTGCGCCTTGGGGTTATGTCCAGATATCGTCCACCACAAGCTGGCGAGACGTGGCTGATGCGGTGGCCGCGAGCTATCAGCCGGTCAACACCTTCCCTCCTGCCTTCGCGGCGAAGCTCGATGAAATTGCTGCGCACCAGAGCGATCCGCGGGAACGCATGGTCGAGGCCTTGCGCATCGTTCAGGACGAGGTTCGCTACATCAGCCTCTCGATGGGCGCCGGGTCATACCTTCCGCGTGACCCTGCAACCGTGATCGCCAGCGGCTTTGGCGACTGCAAGGACAAGGCGCTGCTGCTTGCGTCGGCTCTGACCTATCTCGGGGTCAAGGCCGAGGTTGCGCTCGCCGACCTTGATGGCGGTTATGGCCTGGCCAGCTTCCTGCCTGCGTTGCGGGCATTCGACCACGCGATCGTGCGCGCAGAAATCGGCTCCCGCGTCTTCTGGCTGGATGGTACTGATTACCTCCAGGGGGGCCGCGGCGGCCGGCTCGTCGAGCCCGACTACGGCTATGTTCTGCCGCTCTCGAGTTCGAGAGGCGAGCTGGAAAAGATGCAGGCAGCCGAGGCCCACGAACCGACGACTGCCGTTGCCGAGGAGATCAGTTTTCCTGTGCAGGCCGGCGATCCGCTGACCCTGAGGACGGTCAGCACCTACCGTGGCGCCGACGCGGATGCGATGCGGCGCAAGCTGGCGGGCCAGTCGCTTCAAGAGTTCGCCGACAGCTACCTCAAATATTATGACCAGCAATATCCTGGTATTCGCAGCGTGGCGGCGTTGAAACCGGTGGATGATCGCGATCGCAATGTGATCACCTTGTCGGAAGCCTATGAGCTGTCTCCGGAGGCTCTAGCTGCGAACGACCTGGCCAAGAAGTTTCCACTCCGCGCCGATCTTGACGACGGCAGCTTTCCCAAGCCCGCAATGATTGGCCGGGTCGGTCCGATATGGATTGGCAATCCGATGTTTCGCCGCCACAGCGTGGTGGTCAAGAACCTGAAGGCCCGGTTCGCCGGGCCGGAGGCGCCGAACGTCATGACGCCGTACATGACCATGCGGATCGAATGGAGCAACACGCCAACGGAGTTCACTCTCAACTGGGACCTGAAAAAGCTGGCATCTGAGGTGCCGGCGTCAGCCGTGGGCGACTACGTAGCGGCGGTCGGCAAGATTACCGACAATACACGGTGGTTCTATGATTTCACCCATGAGGAGCCCGACGAAGAAGAGGGCATGTCGGGACTTCAGGCGATCACATTTGTCGCATGGCTGTTGGCCGTGCTTGCGACCTGTGTGGTCGAACAGCGGACCTTCAAACCACGGCCCGGCCAGCTTTACTGGCCGATCTCGCCTCAGAAGTTCGTCGTGATGACGGTGATGACAGGAGGGTTGTACGGCATGCTGTGGGGCTGGCGCGTGTTCCGCCAGCAGAACCTGGCATATGGCGCGCGTTATTGGTCGTTTCTGCGCGGGGTCTTTCTGTCGTTCTTCGCAGTACAGATTTTCCTCCGCGTCAACCGAGACCTCGGCGCCCGGCAGGTCGCAACCGGGCTGGGCGTAGTAGCCGGATTGCTGCTGCTGGGCAGTGAAGTCTACACCTTTGCGATCGAGCCACCCGAAGCATTCTGGGCGAATGGTCTCAGGATATTCGGCGGTTTGGCCATTTCCGCGCTCGCGCCGCTGCCACTCGTTGTCGCGATCAATCGCATCAATGAAAGAAATCCCGAGTATCTGGCTCGAAACGCCCTGCTCAGCGGCTGGGACAAGGTTTGGATGGTCTTCGGGGTCTTCTTCACCGTGGCTCTGACTCACTACGATCTGACTTCCGGCTGACCGCTCTTTCCCCAGCGGAACCAATGCGGCCAGACTTTCTGCTTGATCTTGCCGTCCGTTGCCCGAAACTCGCCGCGACAGCAGAGGACCTTGGGAGGGGCAGTTGGCTGACCAGGCGGATGCGATCGTTGTCGGCGGCGGACTTGCCGGTCTGGTTGCCGCGGCAGAACTGGCCGATGCCGGCAAGCGGATCATCATGCTCGAGCAGGAGAGCGAGAACTCGCTCGGCGGCCAGGCGTTCTGGTCGCTCGGCGGGCTGTTCTTCGTCGACAGTCCCGAACAGCGCCGCATGCGCATCAAGGACAGCCGCGAGCTCGCCTTGCAGGACTGGATGGGATCGGCGCAATTCGACCGGCCAGAAGATCATTGGCCGCGCAAGGTGGCCGAAGCCTTCATCGATTTCTCTGCCGGCGAGATGCGGCCGTGGCTGCATGCCCAGGGCATGCGCTGGTTTCCCGTCGTTGGTTGGGCCGAGCGTGGCGGCGCGCTGGCGCATGGCCACGGCAATTCGGTGCCGCGTTTCCATGTCACCTGGGGCACCGGCCCGGGCGTGCTCGAACCGTTTGTCCGTCGCGTCCGCGATCATGCTGCGGCGGGCCGGATCGCGCTGAAATTCCGTCATCAGGCCAGTCGGCTGATCAAGACCAATGGTGCAATGTCCGGTGTCGCCGGCGAAATCCTGGAGTCGTCTACCGTCGAGCGTGGCCAGCAATCCGGCCGCAAGGTGACAGGCGATTTCGAATTCCATGCCGACGCCGTCATCGTTACCTCGGGCGGCATCGGCGGCAATCACGACCTCGTTCGAACGGCTTGGCCGACCGACAGGCTCGGGCCGGCGCCCAAGAAGATGGTCGCCGGCGTGCCGCACCATGTCGATGGCCGTATGGTCGCGATCACGGAAGCCGCCGGCGGCACCGTTATCAACCGTGACCGCATGTGGCACTACACCGAAGGTGTGACCAACTGGGACCCGATCTGGCCCAACCACGGCATCCGCATTCTGCCGGGGCCGTCGTCGCTGTGGTTCGACGCGCTGGGCGAGCGGCTGGAAGCGCCGTTCCTGCCTGGCTTCGACACGCTCGGCACACTCCGGCGCATCCTGTCCGCCGGCCACGAATACTCCTGGTTTGTGCTGACCCAGAAGATCATCAAGAAGGAGTTCGCGCTGTCCGGCTCGGAGCAGAACCCGGACCTGACCTCCAAGCGCTGGATCGAGGTGCTGAAGAGCCGCCGCGCCAAGGGCGCGCCGCCGTCGGTCGAGGCTTTCAAGCAGCATGGCGAGGATTTTGTCGTCCGCGACAATCTCCGTGATCTTGCGGCCGGCATGAATGTGCTCGCCGGCAACGACCTCATCGACCATAACCGACTGCATGCCCAGATCGCAGCGCGCGACCGCGAGATCGACAATCCCTACTCCAAGGACGCCCAGGTCACCGCCATCCATGGCGCCAGGCGTTATCTCGGCGACCGGCTGGTGCGGACGGCAAAGCCGCACAAGATCCTCGATCCCGCCAACGGCCCGCTGATCGCTGTCCGCCTCAATGTGCTCACCCGCAAGACGCTGGGCGGGCTGCACACCAATCTGAATGGTCAGGTGCTCGGTGCCAATGGCGAGCCTATTCCCGGCCTCTATGCTGCCGGCGAGGTCGCCGGCTTCGGCGGCGGTGGCTACCACGGCTACAACGCGCTCGAAGGCACCTTCCTCGGCGGTTGCATATTCTCCGGCCGCAACGCCGGCCGGCACGCGGCGCGCTAGCCGTTTTCGGACCTGTCGCGGTCCAGCTCGCGCATCTCGCGCCGCGTCATGCCGTAGCGGGTGCGGAACATGCGGTTGAAGTTGGAGGGATCGAGGAATCCACAGCTGGAAGCGATCTGGGCGACGCTGAGGTCGAGCGCCGGGCTCAGCGTCAGCATGCGCAGCGATCGTTCGAGCCGCGCCGTCCAGATGGCAGGCGCGACGGACTCGGCCTGTCCCGAGAATGCGCGATAAAGCTCGGAACGCGAGCATCCACCGCGGGCGGCAACGCACCCCGGCGACGACTCCGATCCATGTGGCGCTGGTCGATGATCGTCAGCGCCGCGGCCAAAATATCCCCCGGCAGCAGGCTTTCCTCCTCTTCGGCGGCTTGGCGCAGGCGGGGGGCGTTGCGGTATCGACTGCGGCCTCGCGCCCGATAGCTGAGAAGCTGCGCATGCGTCTTGCCACGGCCTATGTCGGCCAGATCGGCAACAGTACGCGTGACCACGGGGCCAGGGCCGCCTTGGCGGTGAAGTTTTGAGCCATGGTGCCCGCTGGAGCCGCGTGGCCCTAATCTGTCAAATGCCGGTTTCCGGAATTAGACCCAAAAATGGCGCGGGACGAAATCTTCCCAACCACGGTGTTGTCGCTTAGGTGTGGCTCATCATTTAGGGGCCTGCCTGAGGGATAAGCTCCCCTCCCGACGGCAGGTGGGGAGCAAGCAGTGCCTGCCATTTTTCCAGAACGCGCGCTCTTTCGGGTGTGCCACTTTTTGCCCTGTGCGGTTCGCTCCAGCCTGCCTGGGCCGATCGGTGGTCCCTGGGTGGTCAGGACATCACTGATGACCTTCTCATCTGTTCGTTCGAGGGCATTTGAGGCGTGGTGTATATCGAGGGAGTAGAACAGTCGCAAATGCCTGCTGCCCCATTTGGCATTTGCTGGCGCATTTCACTTGCATGCGCGAGTCTTCTCGAAACGTCGGTGAGTGGAGTTGGCGGTTGTACGAGTTGAAGAAAGTTTAGTGCTTCATACCTAATATTCTCTGTTGCTGAATAAGCTTGGCTGTTCTAAGCAAAATCTATTGTTGAGTTTTGGGTGGAGATTGGGGTCTCCGCACAATGCCTTTGCCCGGTTTGGGCGTGCATATAAGTGGTGGGGATATCATGCCTTTTTTTGACCGCAGCTCTGCTGCGCGGACTCATTTGGAATCGGCTCAAGCCAACAGGACCTCTTCCAGCCAACCCTCGAACCGACCAATCGCCCGTCTCGCCGCCTTGCGGTCCGGCACGGCGCTGGCGACACTCGCGGCCGTGGCGGTTGTGCTCGGCGCTGCGTCGCCGGTCCTTGCAGACCAGTATTGGGATGGTGCCGACATCGTTGCCAATGGTGCCGTCAATGGAGGTGCCGGCACATGGGTTGCTGGCAGCACCAACTGGACCGACGTCACCGGCACAACAAACCAGCAATGGGTTGGTGGCACAGCGGTGTTCGGCGGCACTGGTGGAGGGGTAAACGTCCAGGGGCACCAGAATTTCGATACACTTCGTTTCACGGCCAGCGGCTACAGGCTTACGGCTACTGCTTCCGACTCGCTTACCTTGGCGCCGGCAATCGGCTCGGCGACGATAAATGTGGGTCCTGGAGTTTCCGCCGAGATCGGCATGGTCATCAAAGGGTCAGCCGGGCTCGACATTGTCGGCGGCGGTACGCTGAAGCTCAGCGATTGGGTCAACACCTATACAGGCGCCACCACGATCGGCTCCGGTACGACACTCCAGATGGTTGGCAGCAGCAGCAGCATCAGCGCCTCCAGCGGATTGACGGTCGACGGTACGTTCGACATCTCGAACAAGGGTGGCGGCGTCAGCATCAAGGCGTTGACGGGCAGCGGTCTGGTCAAGCTCGCTGACAAGATTCTCAACATCACAGCGGCCAGCGGCACCTTTTCCGGCGTGATCGATGGCAGCGCTGGCATCAGCATCGATGGCGGGACACAGATTTTCACCGGCAACAACATCTTTACCGGAAGCACGGCCATCTCCAGCGGCGCAACGTTGCAGCTGGGATCTGGTGGCACGTCAGGTTCTCTTGCCGGCGCGGTCAACAATCACGGTACGCTGGTCTTCAATCGCTCCGACGACCTCGTTGTTGCCGGCCAGATCAATAGCGCAGGCTCGTTCCAGCATATTGGCGGTGGCAAGTTGACCCTTACCGGCGCTGGCAACAGCGGCAGCGGCACGGCCACCGTGCTGATCTCTAACGGCGGTACACTCCAGTTCGGTGACGGCGGGGCGAGCGGTTGGCTGGGTGGGACCGATGGCAAGATCACCATCGACGCTGGCAGCAAGCTGATTTCCAACATGTCCAATGGCCTGGGCTACCTGCCGCAGAACGTTAAGCTTGCCGGCGCGGGTCAGTTCTTCAAGCAGGGATCGGGCACCATCACATTAAGGGGCGACAGTTCCGCATTCGCCGGCGAAACCTTCGTCAACGCCGGCATGCTGAATGTCGGTTACAAGGGGATTGGTACGCTGGCTGGGCCAGTCTCCGTTGACTCCGGCGCTCGGTTCGGCGGCAGCGGCACGGTTGTCGGCAACGTGACAATCGTATCAGGTGCAGCGCATGCTGTGGGCGACAAGGCGAACCCGGCTACAACGGGCCTCGTCCATACCCAGACCGTCAACGGCGACTACGTCAATCACGGCATCCTCGAGATCGAGGCGACGCCGACGACAGCCGACAAGCTGACGGTCAACGGTACGGTCGACATATCGGGTGCGACGCTCAATCTGGTACTGACACCCAACGACCCGAGCGCGGCCGGAGGCTGGGATCCGCTCAACGGGCCGTTCACGATCATCGCCAATGATGGCGGTGACGCCGTCACCGGAACCTTCGCCTCGGTCGGTAACCTCAACAACCTGCTCTTCCTCAATCATCTCATCAGCTACACCGGTGGCGACGGCAATGACGTGACGCTGGCGCTCAGCCGCAACGACCTGTCGGTCGAGGAGGTCGCCCAGTCGCCGAACCAGTCGGCCGTCGCGGGTGCCGTCGACACTCTGCCGAGTGGCAATCCGGTGCGCTCGGCCTTGCTGATGTCGACGGACGAGGACGAGGCACGCGACGCGCTCGATCAGCTTGCCGGTGACGTGCATGCTTCGGTCAGCGGCGGCACGACGCAGACGAGCCAGTTCCTCGGCGAGTTCGCCAACGACCGCGTGCGCTCGGCCTTCGGCGATGTCGCGGCACCCGACCTGCCTGTCATGGGCTATGGCGAGGGCGGTCTCGAACTTGTCGCCGCCGATACCGACCGCTTCGTCGTCTGGGGCCAGGCGCTGGGCAATTGGGGTTCGTTCGACGGCAACGGCAATTCGGGCGGTTTCAAGCACGCGAGCGGCGGCCTCGTCGCCGGCGGCGACACCATCGTCGGCGACGGCTGGCGTCTCGGCCTGCTCGGCGGTTACAGCCGCACCAGCTTCGACACGGATGGCGGCGCCGCCTCGGGCGACAGCGACAACTTCCATGTCGGTGTCTATGGCGGCCGTCACTTCGGCGCCGTCGCGCTGCGCGCTGGGGCGTCCTACACCAGGCACGCGATCGACACGAGCCGCACTGTCTCGTTCCCCGGTCTCACCGAAACGCTCAAGGCCAGCTACGATGCCGGCACGGCGCAGGCCTTCGTCGAAACGGGCTACAAGGTCGAGATGGGCCGCGTCGCCTTCGAGCCTTTCGCCGGCCTTGCCTATGTCTCGACCTCGACCGACGGCTTCACTGAAACCGGCGGCGCGGCGGCGCTGACCAGCACCGACAAGAGCTTCGACAGCACCACGACCACGCTCGGCCTGCGCGCCGCAAGCGACTTCAACCTTGGTGACGCCAAGGCGACGGTGCGGGGCGGCCTCGGCTGGCGCCATGCCTTCGGCGACGTCACGCCTGCCTCGACAGTCGCCTTCGCAGGCGGCGGCGACAGCTTCACCGTCCATGGCGCGCCGATCGCCCGCGATGCACTGTTGATCGAAGCCGGTCTCGACTTCGCCGTCTCGCCCAAGGCCAATCTGGCCCTCAGCTACAACGGCCAGCTCGCCAGCGGCGCCCGCGATCACGGCGTCAAGGCAAGCCTCGGCGTCAAATTCTAGTCGTGGAACAAGGCGACGCCGCTCCAGGCGTCGCCAATCCCCGTTGACGCGGGCAATGGCATTCGAGATTGTCGCCGCAATCGACAATCCTGGGGAGCAACCATGACCGTCTCAACCGCACACACCTACCGCACGCTGCCGCTGCCCGACTACAAGGAAAAGCCGGTCGAGGAGATGCGCGCCGGCGCAAAGTCGTTCTACGACGAGATCCGCACGCGCCACACCGTGCGCGATTTTTCCTCGCGGCCGGTGCCGCGCGACATCATCGAAACCTGCATCATGGCTGCCGGAACAGCACCCAACGGCGCCAATCACCAGCCTTGGCATTTCGCCGTCATCGGCGACGCCGACATCAAGCGCCAGATTCGCGAAGCGGCCGAGATCGAGGAGCGTGCTTTCTACGAGGGCCGCGCCGGCGAGGAGTGGCTGAAGGCGCTGGCGCCGCTCGGTACCGATGCCTCCAAGCCCTTCCTGGAAGAGGCGCCCTGGCTGATCTGCATCTTCGGCGAGCGCAAGAGCCGCTCGGCCGACGGTGTCTCGCGCAAGAACTACTACGTGCCCGAATCGGTCAGCATCGCCACCGGCTTCCTGATCGCCGCGCTGCACCGCGCTGGCCTGGCGACGCTGACACACACGCCGAACCCAATGAGCTTCCTCAACCAGATCTGCGGCCGCGACCCGCACGACAAGCCTTACATCCTGATGGTCGTCGGCTATCCCAAGGAGGGCGCCACCATCCCCGTGCATGCCACGGAGAAGCGTCCGCTGTCGGAGATCGCGACCTTCCTGTGAGGCGTTATTCCGCGGCGCCCTGGAAGGCGCTGGCGCCGGTGTCGAATTGCAGCTTGGCGAGGCGGGCATAGATGCCACCCTTTGCGACGAGGCTGGCATGGGTGCCTTCCTCGACAATGCGGCCGCCATCCATGACCAGGATGCGATCGGCCTTCAGCACGGTTGCCAGCCGGTGTGCGATGACGATAGTGGTGCGCCCCTGCATCAGGTGCTCGAGCGCCGTCTGGACCTGCCGCTCGCTGTCGGCGTCGAGCGCCGATGTCGCCTCGTCGAGCAACAGGATAGGCGCGTCGCGCAGGATGGCGCGGGCAATGGCGATGCGCTGGCGCTGACCGCCGGAGAGCGTGACGCCGCGTTCGCCGACTTCGGTGTCATAGCCGTCCTGCAGCTTCTCGATGAACTCGACGGCGAGCGCGGCCTCGGCTGCCTTGACGATGTCGGCCTGCGAAGCACCGGGCCGGCCGAAGCCGATGTTCTCGCCTGCCGTGCTGGCAAAGATCGTCACGTCCTGCGGCACGATGGCAATGCGGTCGCGCACGGCCTGCGGGTCGGCCTTCTGGAGGTCGACCCCGTCGATCAGCACAGCGCCGGCTTCGGGATCGTAGAAGCGCAGCAGAAGCGAAAACACCGTGCTCTTGCCGGCTCCCGACGGGCCGACGATGGCGACAGTCTCGCCCGGTTTCACGGTGAAGCTCAGGCCGCGCACGGCGGCGCGGTCGGGCCTGACCGGATAGGAGAAGGTGACGTCGCGGAATTCGATCGCGCCGCTGCTCCTTGCTGGCAGGGCGACGGGGGCTGCCGGTGTCGCGACGGTGGGCTTTTCGGCGAGGATCTCGGTGATGCGTTCGGCAGCACCTGCGGCCGAACTGAGTTCGCCCCACACTTCCGACAGCGCCCCGAGCGCGCCCGCGGCGAACACCGAATAAAGCAGGAACTGGCCGAGCGTGCCGGGTGACAGCGTGCCCTCAAGCACGTCGCGCGAACCGAACCACAACACGGCGACGACCGAGGCGAAGATGGTGAAGATGGCAAAAAAGGTCAGCACGGCGCGGGCCAGCACCGAGGCGCGGGCGGCGTTGAAGGCGGTCTCGACGGCGGCAGCGAATCGGCCCGTCACCAGCTTTTCGTTGGTGAAGGCCTGCAGCGTGCGGATGGCGCCGATCTGTTCGCTGGCAAAGGCCGTGGCGTTGGCAAGCGTGTCCTGCGCCAGCCGCGACTTGCGCCGCACCGAGCGACCGAAGGCGACCAAAGGCAGCACGATCAACGGGATCGCGGCGATGACAAGGCCCGACAGTTTCGGGCTCGTCACCACCATCATGGCGAGCGCGCCCAGGCCGAGGATGATGTTGCGCAGGGCGACGGAGGCGGTGGCACCGACGGCCGACTTGATCTGGGTCGTGTCGGCGGCCAGCCGCGACACGATCTCGCCCGACATCGCCGTGTCGAAGAAGGCTGGCGAGAGCGAGGTGACGTGCGAAAAGACGTCGCGGCGGATGTCGGAGACGACACGCTCGCCGAGCGTGATGACGAAATAGTAGCGGCAGGCAGAGGCCAGCGCGAGCAGTGCAGCGATCGCCACCAGCATGGCGAAATATTTGGCAATGAAGCTCGAATCGGCGGAGGAGAAGCCGTGGTCGATCATCCGGCGCACGGCGATCGGCAGGGTCAGCGTGGTGACGGCGGCGGCGACAAGCGAAATGATGGCGCCGATGACCAGCCTGGGATAGCGGTAGAGGTAGGGCGAAAGCCTGCTCAGCGGGCGGAGCGAACGTCGGCGCTGTTCATTGGCGGCCGTTGTTGTGTTCGCCATGTCAATTCCCTCTCGGCCGCGGGCCATTTGCCGGCTGCGCGGCCTTGTGATTCGAAATCGGCTGATGTATAGGCACGCCGACCGTTTCTGAAGCCGTGGCCTATCTAGCCGTGGCTTCGAATTTTCGAAAGAGGCGCATCGCCGCAGGATACCTGCGCAAGCCGCGCCGCGACAGCAGGAACAGAGCGATGAAAGCCGATATCCATCCCGACTACCACACCATCAAGGTCGTCATGACCAATGGCACCGAATACCTGACCCGCTCCACCTGGGGCAAGGAAGGCGATACGATGAACCTCGATATCGACCCGACCACGCACCCGGCCTGGACCGGCGGCCAGCACAACCTGCTCGACCGCGGCGGCCGTCTGTCGAAGTTCAAGAAGCGCTACGAAGGCCTCGGCATCTAAGCCGACCCGCTTCCAAGAATATAAGAACCCGCCTTCATGGCGGGTTTTTTGTTGCCGGCGGACGGGATATTCATCTCGCTTCACGGGGTGAACGTCATGCTGAAGTCGAGTGATGAACGATGGTCTCGCCTGACTGGCGGATACAAAGTCGCTTATGACGCCCGTCAAGCCTTCGCTGCACTTTCCAGGAACTACCGCGACAGCGCCGCCTGGGAGGAACTTCTGAATGAGCTGCATCATCAGGGGGATGTCGGGGAGGCGTCCTACGCAGCTATTCCTGAGCTTGTCGGCATCTCTGCCCAACACCGTCCTGCACACTGGGCGCTTTACGGTCTGGCGGCAACGGTCGAGGAAGCGCGGCTGGTCTTTCCACGAAATCCACCGGTTCCCGAATGGCTGGAACGCGACTATGCCGAGGCATGGCAACGTCTCTTTGAGTTCGCCTTGCGCGACTTGGGGACCGAGTCGGAGCCAACGATCGTGACCTGCGCGCTGGCCGTCGTCGCGTTGCACCGCAAGCAGTTGTCACTGGGACGCCTTGCTCTTTGTGACGACGATGAACGAACCGAAATGCTTCAGCACCAGTTCGGCGCGGTCTAGTCGCAGTTCCACCAGCGTCTTCTCAGGCTAGGTCGCCCCGATCTCCCGCAGTGCCATCGCCTTGTAGTCGGCCACCAGCGTGTCGCCTTCGGCGCGGTCGACCGAAATCGCCAGCCGCATCGTGGCCTCGCCCAGCGACATGATCAGGAACGCCTTGCGCTCTATGCCGGCAGCATCTGAAGCGGGCGCGACCCGCTGCCACGCCTTTGCCAGCAGCGCGCCATTGGCCCTGGAATCGCGCAGGTCGATGTCGCGCAGCGCCTTGTCGGCCTGGGTGCCCGACCAGATGTCGCGCATCACCGGTTCAGCGAGGAAGATGCCGTAATAGACGTCGATCAGCCCGCCGAAGGCGTTGATCAGCCCCTTCATGTCGTCCACGCCCGCCAGCCCGTTTGAAATGCAGGCGCGGCCTTCGGCGTTGTAGCGCTCGGCCAGGGTGCGGATGATCGCGCCCTTGTCGGGAAAGTACTGGTAGAGCGAGCCGATCGACACGCCGGCGCGTTCGGCCACCTCGCCCATGCGCATGGCGTCGCTGCCGCCTTCCGAGATGAGCGCGCTCGCAGCCTGCAGCATGCGCTCGACGCGCTCCTGGCTGCGCTTCTGGCTCGGCGCGCGCCGCAGCGCCTGGCCCGAACTGTCTTCGATCGCTTCCATGGTTCTTCCGCCCGCTGCGAATCCGCTTGACCGCCATAATATGAGGGTTTATCACATTTGCAAATGTGAGGATTACTCACGTTAACGAAGGAGGCCAAGATGACCGCATTTCAGCATGACCTGAAGCCCATTCTCATCCTTGGCGGCACCGGCAAGACCGGCCGCCGCATTGCCGAACAGCTTGCGCAGCGCAATCTGCCTGTTCGTATCGGTTCGCGCGGCGCCATCGCCTCCTTCGACTGGGAGAACCGCGCCAGCTGGGCAGGCGCAGTCGAGGGCGCCTGTGCCGTCTACATCTCCTACTATCCCGACCTCGCGGCCCCCGGCGCTGCCGAAGCCATCGGTGCCTTCGCCGACCTCGCCGTCGGCATGGGTGTCAAGCGCCTGGTGCTTCTGTCCGGTCGCGGCGAACCCGAGGCGCAGCGCGCGGAGGAAAGGGTCCAGCAATCCGGCGCCGACTGGACGATCCTGCGCTGCAGCTGGTTCATGCAGAACTTCAGCGAGGGTTTTGTGCTCGACGCCGTGATGGCGGGAGAGGTGGCCTTGCCGGTGGGGGCTGTCGGAGAGCCCTTCATCGATGCCGACGACATCGCCGACGTCGCGGTCGCAGCCTTCACGGACAACCGCCACATCGGTCAGCTCTATGAACTTACCGGTCCGCGGCTGCTGACCTTCGCCGAGGCCATCGCAGAAATCGCCACGGTCGCCGGCCGCGACATCCGCTTCGTCGAGATCGGCGCCGCAGACTTCAAGGCCGGCCTCGCTGCAGCGCAACTGCCAAGGGACTTCGTCGAACTCCTGATGATGCTGTTCACCGAGGTTCTCGATGGCCGCAATGAGCATGTTGTGGACGACGTCAGCCGCGCGCTCGGCCGCGCCGCGCGCGACTTCACAGACTATGCCAAGAATGCCGCCGCAGCCGGCATCTGGGCAGAAGCACAATGATCGCGCCCGTTTTCACCGCACTCGTCTTCGCCGCCATGCTCGGCACCGGCATCGCCGCCGGCCTGTTCTTCATCTTCTCCAACACCATCATGGCGTCGTTCGCGCGCCTGCCGGCAGCGCAAGGCATCGCCGCCATGCAGCAGATCAACGTCACCATCATCAACCCGCTGTTCATGCTTGTGTTCATGGGGCTCGTGGTGCTGTCGCTGGTCCTCGGCGCCAAGGCGATTTTCGGCTGGGCCGAGGCCGGCTCGGCCTGGCTGCTCGCCGGCAGCGTCGCCTACCTGGTCGGATGCTTCCTGGTGACGATGGTGTTCAACGTGCCGCTCAACGATGCGCTCGCCGCCGTCGATCCGGCAAGTGCCGAGGGTGTCGCGATATGGGCGCGCTATCTCAACGAGTGGCTGCCGTGGAACCATGCCCGTACGGTCGCCTGCGTGGTGTCACTGGCGTCGTTCGCCATGGCTTTCCGTGCCGCATGAACAAGAAGGCCGGGGTTGACCCGGCCTTTCAGTCTCAGGCTTGGCGCTTCCAGCGCGCCACGGCGTGTTCGATCAGCTTCCCGACCAGATCGGGGTAGGGCACGCCGGAGGCTGCCATGGTCTTCGGATACATGCTTATGTTGGTGAAGCCGGGAATGGTGTTGACCTCGTTGACCAGCGCCGACCCGTCCGCCTTCACAAAGAAGTCGACGCGCGCCATGCTCTCGCAGCCGAGCGCCAGGAAGGCGCTGCGGGCAACCTCCTGCAGCCTGGCCTTGGCCGCATCGGGCAGGTCCGCCGGGATGCGCAAGGCAGCGCCGTCGGCATCGATGTACTTGGCGTCATAGGTGTAGAAGCCGTGGCTCGCCGCTGGTGCGATCTCGCCCGGCACGGAGACGGAGAGCGATCCATCGGGCGCCTCGAGCACGGCGAATTCGACCTCACGGCCGTCGACGAACTCCTCGATCAACACCTTGCGGTCATATCTGAAGGCCTCGGCCAGCGCCTTGTCCAGCTGTTCCGCCGTCTCGGCCTTGCTGACGCCGACGGATGAGCCTTGCCGTGCCGGCTTGACGAAAACAGGCAGTCCGAGCTCGGCCTTGATGGCGTCGAACGTGGGACGGACACCGAAATGCACGGTCACACCACGCGCCACCGGCACCCCGGCCTCTCTCATCAGCCGTTTGGCGACGTCCTTGTCCATTGCGTTGGCCGAGCCGAGCACGCCCGAGCCGACATAAGGAATGTCGGCCACCTCGGCCAAACCTTGGACCGCGCCATCCTCGCCGAACGGGCCATGTAGCACCGGAAACAGCACGTCGACCCTGGGCAGCTCGAACGGCACTTCGCCGGCTGGCAGGGCGATCAGCCGCCCTTTGCCGCCCGGCACCAGCGCCACCTCGGCGCCCCCGATGGGCACGGCCTTGGGCAGTGCGCCGTCGCGGTCGAGTTGGGCCAGGAACCAGCGGCCGTCGCGGGCGACGCCGATGGGCACGACCTCGTATCTGGACGCGTCGATCGCCTTGACGACGTTGCTTGCCGACATGAGCGAGACGTCGTGCTCGGAGGAGCGTCCGCCGAAAAGAACTGCGATGCGTGGTTTGGTGGTCATGGATGCTTTCCGCTCTGCCGCCAGGTTCGCGCTATGCCGCGGCGCGATGTCCCTGCTTGCTCAGCAATTCGAGTTTATCTGTGGCGCCGTTTCAGGGCGCGGCGTTCTTGCGCGATTTTCGCCGTGGGCAGGCGCTCAGGCCTGGTCCTTGGCCTTGTGACCCTTCCTGTCGGAATGGCCGAGATCGCGCTCGGGGTCGATGATGTCGCGCACCAGCTGTTTCAGCTTGGCCGCATCGGGGAAGCCGCCATCGCGCTTACGGTCCCACACCAACGTGTCATTGCAGGTGATGGTAAACACGCCGCCTGTGCCCGGCACCAGCGTCACCTCGCCAAGCTCGGTGCCGAATGTCGACAACAGCTCCTGCGCCATCCAGCCGGCACGAAGCAGCCACATGCACTGGGTGCAGTAGGTGATGCGGATCTGGGGCAGGAGGGAGTCGGTCATTCGCAACCCGGTGCTGTGTTGTGCGTCTTACGAGCCCCGCTTCGCGGCACCTCAGGATGAGGGAGGTTCGTGCCATCCGCCCACTCTTCGACGTTCGGGCAACGGGCAGCGCATAGTCGTGCCGGACGCCGCGGTCCTCTTCCTGAGGTGCCCGCGGAGCGGGCCTCGAAGGAGGCTGGAGAAAAGGCCTCAAACGAAAACGCCCCGGGTTTGCCGGGGCGTGTCAAAAATCAAGCCGCGCTGAGCTTGGCCATCGTCGCCTCGTCGACCTCGAAGTTGGCGTAGACGTTCTGCACGTCGTCGTCGTCTTCGAGCGTGCCGACCAGCTTCATCAGCGACTGGGCGCGTTCTTCGTCGACGGGGATGTTGTTCTGCGGCTTCCAGATGATCTTCACCGACTCGGCGTCGCCGAGCGAGCTTTCGAGCGCCTTGGACACTTCGCCGAGGTTTTCGAAAGCGCAGGTGATGGTGTGGCCGTCTTCATCCGACTGCACGTCGTCGGCACCGGCTTCAATGGCCGCGTCCATGACCTTGTCGGCGTCGCCGGCGCCTGCCGGATAGACGATTTCACCGACGCGGTCCCACATGAACGACACCGAACCTGTTTCGCCCAGTGCCCCGCCGGCCTTGGTGAAGGCTGCGCGCACGTTGGACGCCGAACGGTTGCGGTTGTCGGTCAGCGCCTCGACGATGAGGGCCACGCCACCCGGGCCATAACCTTCGTAGCGCACTTCTTCGTAGTTCTCGGCGTCGCCCATCGAGGCCTTGGAGATGGCGCGGGCAATGTTGTCCTTGGGCATCGACACCGCCTTGGCGTTCTGGACGGCAAGGCGAAGGCGCGGGTTCATCGAGGGGTCGGGCACGCCGGTCTTTGCTGCAACGGTGATTTCGCGTGCAAGCTTGGAGAACATCTTGGACCGCACCGCATCCTGGCGGCCCTTGCGGTGCATGATGTTCTTGAACTGTGAATGGCCGGCCATGGGACCCCTGTTTGTCGCTTCGGCAGTGTTTGAATGGGCCGCCTTATAGATAAATCGGCTCAATACGTCCAGACTTCAAGGCTTCCCGGCCCTCGCGAAAACGTGACTCCGCGCGTCACGCCGCTGCTGGGATAGTGCGTTTCGCCCCGAACGCCCGAGAGCGCCATGCCCCTTCGCCTGTTCGCCGCCTGTCTTGCCACCCTGCTTTTAGCGTCGATCCCGACATGGGCGGCGGACGATCCGGTGCCGAGCAAATGCATGGCTATCGCGCAGGCGCTGCCCGACGTCACCTATGCCAGCTTCTATCAGGCCCAGACGTTCGTCGATGGCGACGTCTCCATCACCTATGCCGGCCACTCGACCTATGTCATCGAGACGCCTGGCGGCGTCCGCATCGCCACCGATTACAGCGGTATTTGCGGCTCGAGTCCGTTGCCGCGCATCGTCACCATGAACAAGGCACACCGCACCCACTACACCGACATGCCGGACCAGGCCATCGACCATGTCCTGCGCGGCTGGAACCCCGAGGGCGGGCCGGCCAGGCATGCGCTGGTCGTCGACGATGTCTATGTCCGCAACGTGCCGACCGATATCAGGCGCTTTGGCGAGATGGAGCGCGACGGCAATTCGATCTTCATCTTCGAGGTCGCCGGCCTGTGCATAGGCCATCTCGGCCATCTGCATCACCGGCTCGAGGACGCACATTATGGTGCCATCGGCCGGCTCGGCGTCGTCATGGTGCCGGTCGACGGCGGCATGACCTTGTCGATCGATGCGATGACCGAGATCACGACCAGGCTCTATTTCGTCGATGATCCTTCCGATGCATCGGCATTCCACCCCGATTGGCGAGTTCACCGGCATGATGGGTGATGGTTTTGCCGTCGAATTCCGCAACAGCCGTTCGCTCACCGTGTCACTGAGGTCGCTGCCATCGCGGCCAACCATCGTCATTCTCGACGGTGTCTGACCTCAGCGTTCAGTTCAAGGTCGGCGATGTTGCCTCGGGCTGCCGGGCGCCGACCCGAACCATGTTGCGTCCAGCTTCCTTGGCTTCGTAGAGCGCGCGGTCGGCGGCCAGCATCATGTCGTCGAAATCAGTGTATTCCCCCGGCGCGCGCGTCGCCACGCCGATACTGACGGTGGCCCACACCTCGCCGCCCGACGGCATCTCGATCGCCCGCATTTCAAGTGCCTGGCGGATGCGCTCGGCGACGGAGGTTGCCGCGATCATGTCGAGGCCCGGCAGCACCACGGCGAACTCTTCGCCACCCATGCGGCCGAACAGGTCGGCCGGGCGCAGCAGACGGGAGATCAGGACGACAAATTCCTTCAGCATCGCGTCGCCGCCGGCATGGCCGAATCGGTCGTTGATGTTCTTGAAGTGATCGATGTCGAGCATCAGCAGCGCCGTGCCTTGGTCCCGGTTCGCTTGCAGGCAGGCTTCGCTTCGCTCAATGAAGGCACCGCGTGACAGCGCGCCGGTCAGCGAGTCGTGGTTGGCCGCGCGCGACAGTCGTTCGATCAGCTCGACGCGGGCGGCGTTGATGCTGGCAACAGTCAGCGGACAGAGCGCCATCAGGGCGATGCCGAGCCGCAGCGAGTCGAGCGAGCGCAGCGGGTCGGGCAGTTCCGGCAACGGGATGAGGTTTGCCGGGATCGAGATCAGCAACCACACGCTCAGCAGCATGGTCAGCACCGAGGTGGTGAACGTCTTGTAGGTCAGCGAGCACCAGAGCAGGGCAGGGATGGGCATCGCTAGAGCACCTGGTCCGCCCAGCATGATGGCAAGCCCAACCGAAGCCACCAGCACCAGCGCCGGCAAGGCATGCTGGAAGAGCGCGGGCGAAAGACCGGCCGGCCAATGCTCGCGCAGCCTGCGGAAGCCGGGGAAGGTCAGCAGCACCGGAAGGATGATCAGGCTGTTGACCAGTTCGGTGATGAACCAGAAGGTGATGCCGCTGAAGAAGTCCTTGCCAAACAAAAGGCGTGCCGCGCCGCCGCCGGCGATCGAGGCGGCCAGTGCCACCGCGCAGCAGATGGCGAAGAGGTGCAGCACCGATGACGGCCGTTGCAGCCAGCGGTCGCTCTCCGGCACCAGCCGGAACAGCAGGTACCCGGTCAGCGCACCGGTGATGTTGGCAGTCGTCAGCCACAGCGTGACGAAGAAGTTTCCACCTGTTGAAAGGTCAGCCACGATGTAGCCGACGAAGGCGGCGAGCCAGCCCAGTGGCGTGGCGTAGCTCGGGTTGCGCACCATCATGCCGAGCAGGATGGCGTTCGCCGGCCAGACCGCGGCGAGGAAGCCGACCGGCCGCGTCAGTATGCCGAAGAACGATGCGAGGAAGACGATGCCGGCAACGATCAGAGCAATCGCAAGTTGCGGTTCTGTGTCTGGCCTGACAGGCAGTTCCCGGGTGGCAGTCAGCATTCCCCGTCCGTATGCAAGTTCCTGTTCGGATTGTTGGCCAACAAGCGTTTATCCGAGCTTAATAAGTTCCTTCTGATGTACATTGAGATGCTGGCCACGTCCAAGCATTTCGCTGGCCGCGTTGATGCCTCCGCAACCGATGGGTGCGAGAGACGTGACAGGTCAAGCGGCGATGCGCGGCTCCAGCTCCTCGACCGTGGCGTGACCGCGGAACCCGCCCAGCTCGGACCGCTCGCCAGCTGGGCAAGGAGCATGGCGCCGTCATCGAGGCGCGGAAGGCGAAATCGCCTGGTTACTAGCTGACATCAAAGCACGGGACGCGCCTCAGCCTTCCAGGTCGAGCTTCAGCCGGTCGAGAATGCTCATCGCGTGGCTGGCATATTCGCTGATCCAGCGGTCGTGAATCTCTTTGATCGGCATCGAGTTGAGGTGGTTCCAGCGTTCGCGGCCTTCGCGCCGGGCGACCACCAGCTCGGCCTCCTCCAGAACCTTCAGATGCTGCATCACGGTGCAGCGGTCCATGTCGTCGAAACGCTCGCACAGGGCGCCCGTCGTCAGCGCGCCATCCTTCAGCACGTCCAGCATCAATCGCCGGCGCGGATGCGCCAGAGCCTTGAAAACATTGTCGTCTTTCGAATCGCTTGACATGTTATAATTTTATAACACATTATTGCCGCGTGCAAGCATAGGAGGCTGACAATGTCCTTGGGGTTCAAGGTTTCGGGACGTATCGCCAAGCCCGTCCACGAGGTGTTCGACGCGGTCGTCAATCCGAAGAAGCTGAGCGGCTATTTCACCACGCTGAACGGCGCCAGCGCGCCGCTGGTCGCCGGAACCACCGTCACCTGGTGGGGTTCGGTGCCGGTCGAGGTCGACGAGATCGAGTTGGACAAGCGCATCGTACTGCGCTGGGACGCCGAGGTGGCCGAGGGCCAGCCGGTCTACAAAACCCGGATCGAGATGGGCTTCGACGTGCTCGAGGACGGCTCGACCTTCGTCACCATCGGCGAATCCGGCTGGGTCGAGGACGCGGTGGGGCGCAAGGCGTCCTACGGCAACTGCGAGGGCTGGGCGGAAATGCTGTCGGCGATGAAGGCCTGGCTCGAATACGGCATCAACCTGCGCGAGGGTTTCTACCCCTCAGAGATGCGCGGCGAGTTGCCGACGACAAGCGAACGCAAGTGAGGAGAGAGACAATGGGTGCAAAGATCGAAGGCGGCATGAACATCGCTATGAAGGTGCCGAGCCACCAGTACGAGGCGACCATCGCCTTTTACCGCGACGTGGTCGGCCTCGAGGGTATCCCGGAGAAGCTGCCCGCGGTTGGCTTCAAGCTCGGCCCGAACCAGCTCTGGATCGACGAGGCCCCGACCATGAGCCAGGCTGAGGTCTGGCTGGAGCTGTTCACGCCCGATTTTGCCGGCACGCTCAAGCAACTCGGCGATGCCGGTGCGGTGCGCTGCGACCCGATCGAGCCGCTCGGCGAAACCTTCCGTGGCGGCTGGATCATGAACCCGGCCAACATCGTGCACATGGTGCGCGAACCCGACGCCTGGTGAGGCTGGAACAGTTCGGGCGGCGGGCATTCCGCCGCCCGGTCTTGTCAAACCGAGTGGACTCGCACTTCGCCATTGGCTAGGAAGCAGGCTTTGTCGAACAGCTTGAGATCCAGCGGATTGGGCAGCCTGACGTCGCCGAGGTCGGGCATCGTCTTCGTTGCCGGGTCGTAGGAGCGGTCGATCTGGGAGATCATCACGACGATCAGCCCCTTGTCGCGCGCCAGTGCTCTCAGCGCCCGCACCTGTTCCATCAGCTTCGGATTGTCGCGCTTCTGGTCGAGCAGTTGCAGGTAATCGACCACCACCATCGTGCCGCGCGGCGCCGACGCCATGCGCCCGGCGATATGGGCCGCGCTGATGATGTCGGAGCTGTCGAGCTCAAACAGGTTGCCAAACTGCGCCCGGTCGGCGCCGATGGCGCGGAAGCGATCGAGCACTTCCTTTTCAGTGTATTCGAGCGTGAAGAAGCTGCCGCGATGGCCCGATTTCATCGCCTCGACGGCGAGTTCGAGACCCATCAGCGTCTTGCCCTGGCCGGGCCGCGCGCCGAGCAGGACCATGTCGCCGGGAGCGAGCCGTGCGAACAGTTTTGCCGCCGGGCGCACGGCAGCGGCCTTGGCGGCAAGCAGGCTCCAGCCGGCAATGCCTTCGCCGGCTGCCACCTCGTCGAGTGCCTGATGAAGTGGGATCGTCTTCGTCCTGGCCAGAAGCCTGGCCTTGCGCTTCAGCACAGGAATGGGCGCGGATAGTTTCATTGTGCGAACCTCCAGATACGAGCTGTCGTCGCAACCCCTCCTTATGCACGTGCTCGAACAGATGGTTCGGTGATTTAGGCACCCTGCACGATCAGTACTTTCCCGCTGGAGGGGGGAGGCGTGGGCCGCGCCAGAATCAGATGATAGCCCGGTTCCGGTCGGTGTGAAATCGCTGGCCGAGACGAAAACGGCGGGCTTTTGGCCCGCCGTCGTCATGTTCATCAGTGACCGCCACTTTTCCTGCGGCGGTTCCGCTGCAGCATGTTGAGGCCCTCGACCAGCGCCGAGAAGCCCATGGCGGCGTAGATGTAGCCCTTGGGCACATGATAGCCGAAACCATCGGCAATCAGCGTCATGCCGATCATCAAGAGGAAGCCGAGCGCCAGCATGACGATCGTCGGGTTCTTCTCGATGAAGGTCGCGAGCGGCGTTGCAGCCAAAAGCATCACGGTCACGGCGACGATCACGGCGATGTACATGATGCCGATCTCGTCGGTCATGCCGACAGCGGTGATGATCGAGTCGATCGAGAACACCAGGTCGAGCAGCAGGATCTGGAAGATCGCAGCGCCCATCGAAAGCTGCAGCGTACGCGACACCATCTCGTCCTTGTGGTCCTCGGGATCGACCGAGTGGTGGATTTCCTTGGTCGCCTTCCAGACCAGGAACAGGCCGCCGGCGATCAGGATCAAGTCGCGCCAGGAGAAGCCGTGGCCGAAGGCCGTGAAGACGGGTGCCGTCAGCGCGACGATGAAGGAGATGGTGGCCAAAAGCACCAGGCGCATGATCAGGGCCGCCCCGATGCCGAGCCGCCGCGCCTTGGCGCGCTGGTGCTCAGGCAATTTGTTGGTCAGGATCGAGATGAAGATCAAATTGTCGATGCCGAGCACAACTTCGAGCGCGATCAGGGTCAGCAGTGCCACCCAGGCGGTCGGGTCGTTGATGAAGCCGAAATACGGCGCCAGGAATTCGATCATCTAAGTGTCCCCGTTGTTCTTCTGGATACGATGCGAGCGGCCGGCGGCCGCTCGTTCACATGCTACAGTGCCGAGACATGGTGCATCCGGATAGATGCATCATGCTCTAACATATGCTGACGTGCGGCGGGCAAGTAGGTTTCGACTGGCCCCACGTCAATGTCAGGACCAGAAGGATGGGACGGTTTCTTCGAGCCTAGGCCCGCGACGCAATGGCGCAACCCGTTCGGCGAGGCCGGTGCGGTCGGAAATGTCGACGCCGACGCCGCAGATGGTGGCCGGGCCGTTGGCCGCCTCGAAGCGGCCCTTCGGCACCTTGGACAGGAACCGGTTGAGCGGTTCTTCCTTGTCCATGCCGAGCGAGGAGTCGTAGTCACCGCACATGCCGGCGTCGGTCAGATAGGCGGTGCCGCCATTGAGGATCTGGTGGTCGGCTGTTGGCTGGTGGGTATGCGTGCCGACAACCAGGCTGGCGCGGCCGTCGACGAAATGGGCAAAGCACATCTTCTCGCTCGTCGCCTCGGCGTGGAAGTCGATCACCACCGCATCCGCCTGTTCGCCCAATGGGCAGGCGGCCAGTTCCCGCTCGCCGGCCTGGAACGGGTCGTCGAGTTCAGGATGCATGAACACCCGGCCCATGATGTTCGAGACGAGAACGCGGGCGCCGTTCCTGGCGATGTAGAGGCCGGAGCCGCGCCCCGGCGTGCCCTTCGGGAAATTGGCCGGGCGCAAGAAGCGTTCCTCACGCGGCGCAAAGGCCAGCGCCTCGCGCTGGTCCCAGACGTGATTGCCCGTCGTCACCACATCGGCGCCGGCAGCAAGCGTTTCGCGGAAAATCTCCTCGGTGATGCCGAAGCCGCCGGCGGCGTTCTCACCGTTGACGATGACAAAATCGAGCCGGAAATCAGAAATCAGGCCGGGCAGCTGATTCCACACCGCAGTGCGTCCGGCCTTGCCCACCATGTCGCCAAGAAAAAGAAGTCTCATGAAAAATGCTTCTACAGGGCCATTGCGAAATCATGCAAGTGGAGCCGGCCGAATTTGCCCGGAGCGGATTCGCGCCGGCTGATCACCTCACGCCGGCTCGAAACGGCGCAGCCCGCTTTCCGTCAGTATTTCGGGGATGATGACGTCGTGGTTCTCGTCGGGAACGCGCTCGACCTCCTGGCAGTCGAAGGCGATGCCGATCAGCCTGGGCTCTATGCCCTTGTCCTGCAGCTTGGAGATCGCCCGGTCGTAATAGCCGGCGCCATAGCCGATGCGGTGGCCGCGTTTGTCGAAAGCCGCCAGCGGCACCAGCATGATCTGGGGATCCAGCACCTCGGCTTCCTCATGCGGCCCGACGGTGCCAAAACCCATATCGACCATCGGTGCGCCGCGCACCAGTTCGCGGAAGACGATCGTGTGCTTGTCGAGGATCGCCGGCAGGCAGAGCCGTGCACCATGCTCGCGCAGGGCAAACATCATCGGCCTGACGTCCACCTCCGATCGCATCGGCCAGAAGCCCGAGACGATCGTGCCGGGCTCGAACTGCAGATTGTCGCGCGCCGTCTCCGCCATCTCCAGCGACGCTTCGATGCGCCAGAACTGATCGAGCGCGTCGCGCCGGGCCAGCGCTTCCTTGCGCAGCTGCTTCTTGATTTCGCGATGGGAAGTCATGCCGGTGTTCGCCCGTTCTGCTGTCGTTCGCCACGTGTTTGGCACATTGGCCGTTGCACCGGCAACGCGGAAACCGACGCTTTCAGGCGTCGGGTGGGCAGGTTTTATCCTGACAGGGAGGTGACGATCCACACAACCGGTGAAGAAGTCGATCCCGGAGACCTACAAAGTAGGTGGGCGCCGTATGGAAGAACCCACGGGTCCTCCCAGGGACAGCTCCCTAAGGATCGTTAAGGCCCCGGGGAAAATGCTCTCCTGCCGGGAAGCGCAGACCGTCACCGCCAATATAGGCGCTGTGGCCGCAATGCGCCATGGCAGTGGGGCGCTTCGTGCAAGGATATTTGCGGGGCTGTGGTGTGGAGGGGTTTTTTCATGCTCATGCGCTTTGTTGTCTGTTCGAGCGAGAGCTCTGCCTCCTGTACCGCGGCGGCCCCGAACGCCTATCACGACGGGACGTCCCGCTTGCCCCACCGGCCACACCTCCCTAGTGTCGGCGCCGACGAATTTGGAGTTTCGCATGCGCTTTGAAGGAACGTCGGCTTATGTCGCCGACAAGGATCTGATGGTGGCGGTCAATGCGGCGATCGCGCTGGAGCGGCCGCTGCTGGTCAAGGGCGAGCCGGGTACCGGCAAGACCGAACTCGCCCGCCAGGTGGCATCCGGCCTCGGCCTTGAAATGATCGAGTGGAACGTCAAGTCCACCACCAAGGCACAGCAGGGTCTCTACGAATATGATGCCGTCTCGCGCCTGCGCGACAGCCAGCTCGGCGACGGCCGCTTCAACGACATCAAAAACTACATCAAGCGCGGCAAGCTGTGGGATGCGTTTGCCGCCGACAAAAAGGTCGTGCTTCTGATCGACGAGATCGACAAGGCCGACATCGAGTTCCCCAACGATCTGTTGCAGGAACTCGATCGCATGGAGTTCTTCGTCTACGAGACCGGCGAGACGATCAGCGCCAAGGTCAGGCCGATCGTCATCATCACCTCGAACAACGAGAAGGAGCTGCCCGACGCCTTCCTGCGCCGCTGCTTCTTCCACTACATCCGCTTCCCCGACGTCGACACGCTGCACAAAATCGTCGAGGTGCATTATCCCGGCATCAAGCAGAACCTGGTGCGCGCCGCACTGACCCAGTTCTACGAAGTCCGCGAGGTTGCCGGCCTCAAGAAGAAGCCGTCGACCTCGGAAGCGCTCGACTGGATCCGCCTGTTGGTCGCCGACGATGTCGCGCCCGAGGACCTGCGCGCCGACCCCAAGAACGCGCTGCCCAAGCTGCATGGCGCCCTGCTCAAGAACGAGCAGGACGTGCATTTGTTCGAGCGCCTGGCATTCATGGCGAGACGGCAGGGGTGAAATTTTGGCGGCATCGTCCGGTGACCTCAGGGAAGTCGAGGTCTCGATCATTCGCTGGGTTGACGACGAACCGCAGCCGGGAATCATTGAATTCGTCTTGAGCGACCGATCTGGGCGCCAATGGCATTTCCATGAACATGCGCAGTGATTTCGGGAGAGTTGGTGGATGCGGCCAGCGTCCGTCCGAAACCCGGCACATTGCGTTGCACGGTATTGTCTCAAGGCTGCGATCCGGAAGGACGATCAATAGCGGAAATCGATACGTATCGACCCTGGTTTGTGGAATCTCTGGAGGGCACCAGTCGATTTGAAGTCATTTCCAGCCAACTGTTGCCCGAAAGCCAGGAGCAGCGATTTGGCAGCCTTGGACCCTTGTCCCATCAGAGATTTCTGAGGACGCTGGTGCATCCAAGGAGAGAGAGCTTCATGACCGACATCACCATCCGCCCGCTCGAGCTTGCCGACCACGAGGACTGGCGCCGACTGTGGACCGCCTATCTCGATTTCTACAACACGGTCCTGCCTGAACACATCTACAAGCTCGCCTGGAAGCGCCTGTTCACCGAGGGCGAGTTCGAGCCCAAGGGGCTGATCGCTCTCGTCGACGGCAAGGCGGTCGGCCTGACGCACTATCTCTACCACCGCTCGGGCTGGTCCGAGGCCAACAATTGCTACCTGCAGGATTTGTTCGCCGACCCGGAGGCGCGCGGCAAGGGCGTCGGCGCCGCCCTGATCGAAGCCGTGAAGCAGGAGGCCGGCAAGCTCGGCGTTACCAATGTCTACTGGATGACCCACGAGACCAACGCCACGGCGCGCAAGCTCTACGATCGCGTCGCTCGCCGCACCGGGTTCATCGAGTACGACCTGCTCTGAGGCGACAGGCAATCACTGGCCAGGACCCGCGGGCGATCAGCCCGCGGTGCGTTCCAGCCACTGGTTCCACTGGGCTGCGCTGCCGCGGAAGACGTTGAGGTCGATCTTGCCCTCGACACCATGCGACAGGCCCGAGCCCGAATACTGCCAGAACACCCAGTTGCGGCCAGGATAGACCTTGGACGGCGGCTCGGCCACGGCGCGTAGCCAGAACGGATAGTTCTGGAAGTGGCCGCGCAGATTGTCCTTGTAGAAGTCGGGTGCGGTGTAGATGACCGGGCGCTGGCCGTAATGGCGCTCCAGCTTGTCCATGAAGACCTGCATCTTCTCGCGGATCTTTTCGGGGCTGTGGCGGCGCTTGCAGCTCGATTCGCCGTTATATTCGACGTCGATGACCGGTGGCAGCGCGCCGGGAACCTTGGGCACGTTGCGGATGAACCAGTCGGCCTGTTCGCCGGCGGTGCGGCACCAGTAGAAGAAGTGATAGGCGCCACGCCTCAGGCCGGCGGCCTCGGCCGCGCGCCAGTTCTTGCGGAACATCGGGTCGAGATGGTCGCCGCCGTCGGTGGCCTTGATGTAGGCGAAGTTGGCGCCCTGGGTGCGCAGCTTGGGCCAGTCGATCTCGCCCTGCCAGCGCGACACGTCGACGCCGTGAACGGCGAAATTCTTGGGCGACATCGTGCGGCCGAAATTGATCGGCTTGGCGTCGCGGAAGCGGCGGCCATAGATCTTGCCCGGCGCGAACGGCGTCGCCTTCATCGGGTTGGACGGCGCCACCAGCGCAATCGGCTTGGCGTCGGGCGTGGGCATGTCCTCAAGTTCGATGGCAGGCTCCATCGGCGCCCGCGGCATCGGTGTGGGCATTGCCATCGCCACCTGTACAGGCGCTGCCGTCATCGTGGTCACTTCGACCGGCGCTGCCATGACAGGCTGGGGCATTGGTGCCTGCGCGACCATTGGCGCGATGTCGGCCGAGGGCCGTATCACCGAACTCGTTGTTTCAGGAGATGGCGACGCCTGTTCCATCAGGCTACCGAGGCCCGAGCTCGAGGTGCAGCCGGCAAGGGCCAGGCTGGCGAGAACGATCGCTGACGCCGCTGAGAAACGCATAGGTACCCGTACGCAAAACAAACTCGGATCGAAGGCAGACTCGGCCCTCGCCCCCACTGACGGCAATTGCTAACGGGAAATTACCAAGAAAGACTGAATCCGATTTTTACTTTAGTTAGATTTCGGGTGTTGCAACGCTGCCAATGCGCCCATCGCCTGATTGTCGGCACGGCTGCGGCATCGGCGGACTTGCCTGCGCGAGCGCGCCGAAGCAAAGTGCCCGCCATGTTCATACCCTTCTTTCTCGAGCTCAAGGCGGCCAAGGTTCCGGTGTCGCTGCGTGAATATCTGGCCTTGCTGGAGGCACTCGACGCCGACCTCGTCAGCTATGACGTCGAGGGTTTCTACTACCTCGCCCGTGCTGCGCTGGTGAAGGACGAGCGCCATATCGATCGTTTCGACACGGTTTTTTCCCATTACTTCAAGGGGGTCGAGGCCGTTGCGGGCGAGGGCAGTGTCGACGTCGCCAACATCCCCGAGGAATGGCTGCGCCGGCTTGCCGAGAAGACGCTGACCGATGAAGAGAAGAAACTGGTCGAGGCGCTGGGCGGCTTCGACAAGCTGATGGAGACGTTGAAGCAGCGGCTCGAAGAGCAGAAAGGTCGCCACCAGGGCGGGTCGAAATGGATCGGCACCGCGGGCACTTCGCCTTTCGGCGCCTATGGCTACAATCCCGAGGGCGTGCGCATCGGCCAGGAGGCGAGCCGCCATCGCCGCGCGGTGAAAGTGTGGGACAAGCGCGAGTTCCGCAATTTCGACGACTCCGTCGAGCTCGGCACTCGCAACATCAAGGTGGCGCTGAAGCGCCTGCGCCGCTGGGTGCGCGAGGGCGCCGAGGAAGAGCTCGACCTGCCCGGCACCATCCACGCCACCGCCGACCACGGCTATCTCGACGTCAAGACCAGGCCCGAGCGGCGCAACGCGGTGAAGCTCCTGATGTTCTTCGACGTCGGCGGCTCTATGGACGACCACATCAAGGTGGTGGAAGAGCTGTTTTCGGCGGCGCGCGTCGAGTTTCGCCAGCTCGAATATTTCTACTTCCACAACTGCCTCTACGAGGGCGTCTGGAAAGACAACCGCCGCCGCCATGCCGAGGTCATCCCGACGCTCGACGTGCTCCACAAATATGGCCACGACTACAAAGTCATCTTTGTCGGCGACGCCTCGATGAGCCCCTATGAGATCGCTTATGCCGGCGGTTCGGTCGAGCACTGGAACCCGGAGCCGGGTGCTATCTGGCTGCGCCGCGTGCTCGACCAGTGGCCGAACGCCGTCTGGCTCAATCCGACACAGGAAAAGCACTGGGGTTACACCAGTTCGATCAAGATGATCTCGGAGATCTTCGCCAACCGCATGTACCCGCTGACGCTGGCCGGGCTGGAAGCGGCGACCAGGCAGCTGTCGCGGAAGCACTAGCGGGCCGGGTTGCCCGAGCGTTGTGGCTCACCATCAAGTGATGCCCTGTCAGTCGGCACCTTTCGTAACTATCTGTGCGAAGACCACGAACAAGAAGAACAATCGAGGGAGATACCCAGAATGGACGCCAAGACCTTCCCCGTCACCCGTACCGATGCCGAGTGGCGCGCGATGCTGACGCCCGAGCAATACCAGGTGATGCGCCACCACGGCACCGAGCGGCCCGGCAGCTGTGCGCTTTTGTACGAGAAGCGCGCCGGCACCTTTGCCTGTGCCGGCTGCGATCAGCCGCTGTTTGAATCCAAGCTCAAATTCGAGAGCGGCACCGGCTGGCCGAGCTTCAACGACCCGGTCGAGGGTTCGGTCGAAACCACCGTCGATCGCGGCTACGGCATGGTTCGCACCGAGGTGCATTGCGCCAATTGCGGCAGCCACCTCGGCCACGTCTTCCCCGACGGCCCGCCGCCCACCGGCCTGCGCTACTGCATCAACGGCGTGGCGCTGAATTTCGAGCCGGCAGCTTAATTCGCTCTTTTGACAAGAGACGCCGCGGGTGCTGCCCGCGGCGCGATCGTCTGATGGCAGCACCAGTGTTGCTCAGAGCAGGCTGGCGAGGATGATCCACAATGTGGCGCTCAGCTTGACAGCATTGGCATTCGGCGTGCCAGCCATGTCAGCCGTCCTCAGTACGCTGCCATAGAGGAACAGATTGTAGGGCAGCGGGATCAGGTGGACGGCGACTGCGAGCAGCGCTGACATTTTTGCGGCCAGGATCAGCAGCGCGACGATCGTCGTGGCGACGTTGATGATGCTGCCAACCACCACCATGTCCCACCAGAACAGCTGGCCGAGCGGCACGTCGCCGTTCCAGCGGCGCGAAAAGAATGCGGAAAGTCCGCTCTGTCCGCCCAGGGGATTGTCGGAGGGGTGGAAGTGCCCGGTCTGTGTCATCGCTGGTGACCCCGCGCCATTGCCGCTGATGTGACAGTCTAGCTCACAAATAGGGCATCAAATCTGCCGTGTTTACAAGTGCGCCGATAGTCTCGTTTCACAACAAGGTGAACGCCGTACGACGGCTGCAAGTTCCTCAGCCCGCCGCCTCAATCTCTGCAAGCAGTCGCTTCGATGTGGCCAGGCCGCGCCTCGCCCTCTCCTGCGGCAAAACCGTGTTCGCCAGCCGCAGCATCGGGATCTCGATGCTGAGTGGCCGGTCAGTTGGCAGAGCGGCGAGATAGGCCCTGAGCGGCAATGCCCCTTCGCCGGGCAGGTCGCGGTCGAAGGCCGAATGGCGCACCATCGTTTCAAGATCTGCTGGTTTGGGCGGGGCGTCGCACAGATGGACGTTGTTCAGCAGGCTACGGTCGAGCATCGCCAGCTCAGCTGGCGAAATGCCCATGCGGTCGATATGCAGCATGTCGAGGATCAGCCCGGCACCATGGGGTGCACCCGCCGCTACCACCGCCAGCGCCTCGTCGAGCGTTCCCGCCGCGCGATGGGCAATCGGCTCGAAGTCGACGCCGAGCCCAAAGCCCGAGGCCATTTCGGCGAGACCTGCGAACCTATCTTCGATCTCGGCCTGTTCGATCGCGCCGCGCATGTCAGCTACGGCGATCAGGCGTGGTGAACCGAGTTCCGCTGCAGCCTCCATGGCGCCGGCACTGTGCGACAGGTCGAAGCCTCGGCGGATCATCCAGCTTTCGACCTCCGTCACCGTCAGCCCGCTATTGTCGAGCCGCCGCCTGCACTCGGCGGCCAGCGCCTTGTTGCCGAGCAAGGGCGATGGCGCGTCGGCCGCCGCTGTCGGATGGATGCGCAACCCCAGATGATCGTAGCCAACGTCAGACGCGATGCGGATCGACTCGAGCGGCGAGACGACTGGGGCCGTCAGATACGACATCGAAAATCGTCTCATGGCCAATATCCTATCTGCGATGCGTTGAAGCTGGATGATCGTGGGCCGTGCGCGGACCCGCGCCCGTCACCTTTTCGCGCAGGGTGCCTTTTGCGTATTCGGTCTTGAACATGCCGCGCCGCTGCAGTTCGGGAACCACCATGCCGATGAAGTTTTCCATCGTCTCGTGCGCCAGGATGCGGGCGATGTTGAAGCCGTCGACATCGGCGTGCTCGACCCATCTGGCGAGCTCGTCGACGACTTGTCCGGGTGTGCCGACCACCAAAAGATTGCGGCCACTGACCACCATGCTTTCGGCTGCCTGGCGCACCGTCCAACTGCCCTTGCGCGTCAGGATCTCCAGCTGCGAATGCGCCGCGTCCGTCTTTTCGTAGCGAATCGGCTCGTCCAACGGATATTTAGACAGGTCGATGCCGAGTGCTGCCGACAACTGGCTCAGCATGCCTTCGACGCTGGTGTGGCGCTTGTAGTCCTCATAGCGGGCGCGGGCGAGCGCTTCGGTTTCGTCGACGATGATGGTGGCGCCGGCGAAGAATTTCAGACTCCTGGGATCGCGGCCGAGCGCAGCGGCGCGCTTGCGCATGTCGGTCACCTGCGGCGCCACAAGCTCCAGCTTCGGCCCGTTGATGAAGATGCCCTCGGCATGGGTTGCTGCAAAGTGGCGGCCGCGCGGCGAGCCACCCGCCTGGAACAGCATCGGCGTGCGCTGCGGCGAGGGTTCGGCAGCACTCACCGCCCGGATTCTGTGATGCGGGCCGTCGTGATCGAGCTCGGAGATCAATGCCGGATCGGCATAGATGCTGCTCGCCTTGTCGCGCTTCAGCGCATCGTCGGCCCACGAGCCTTCCCACAGCCCGTACATCACTTCCATGAATTCGTCGGCGGCGTCGTAGCGCGCGTCGTGCTCGGCCAGTTCGTCGCGGCCCATGGCGAGTGCGCCGCTGCGCAGGAAGGAGGTGACGATGTTCCAGCCGATGCGTCCGCGTGTCATGTGGTCCAGGGTCGTCATGCGCCGGGCAAACAGATAGGGCGTCTCGTAGGAGGCGCTGCCGGTGATGGCGAAGCCGAGGTTTTTGGTCACCAGCGCCATGGCCGGTGCGATCACCGCGGGATCGAGGCTCGGCGCCAGCGCGCCGCTGCGGAAAGCCGATGCGAAACTCTGCTTGTAGGTGTCGGGCACGCCAAGCGCGTCGGCCAGGAACAGCGCGTCGAACAAGCCTCGTTCCAGCAGGCGGGCATAGTCGGCCCAATAGTCGATGCTGGTGAAGTCGAGGGCCTTGTCGCGCGGATGGCTCCACAGGCCGAAGGCGAGGAAGCTCGGATTGCACTGGTCGAGCGCGTTGAGCCTGATTTCCCGGGTCATGCGGCGGTGTTCTCCACTTGCGTTTGTGGCACAACTTCCCGGAGGCGAGAGACTGGATCAAATGACCGTTTTCGACGAGGCGATCTCGAAATCAGGCCACACCTCCCGCGGTCCCGAACTGCGCCGCCAGTGTCTCGGCAAAACGCAGCAGCACCGGCGTCTCGATCTCCTCGCGCCAGAACAGCTTCAGCGGCAGCGGCACCGAAAATCCGGCGACGTCACGAATGATGACATTCGGCGGATGCCGCCCTGCCTGCGAGCGGTTGACGAAGGCGATGCCGAGCCCCGCGGCGACCAGGCTCAGCGTTGCCTCGGTGCTGCCGGTCTCCATCAACACGCGGATGGCGACGCCGCGTGAGTGCAGGGCCAGCGCGACCTTCTCCGCCATCAGGCCAGACTGGGCGAGGTCCATGCCGATGAAGTCGGCACCCTCGAGGTCTTCGACCACAAGCTTTGGCCGTGAGGCGAGCGGATGATGCTCGGGCAAAGCGAGCGCCAGGTCGTCCAGCACAAGCTGTCGCGACTTCAGGCTGTGCGGGTAGCCGAGATCATAGGCCAGGCCGAGGTCGATTGTTCCCGCCGCCAGCGCTTGGAATGCCTGCTCGGACAGCATTGGCGTCAGTCGGAGTTCGACCGTCGGATTGGTGCTGCGGAACGCCTGCAGACCGTCGGGGACCGGCGCAAACATCATCGCAGCACCATTGAAGCCGACGCGCAGCAGCGACACCTGGCCGCTGTCGATGAGGTCGAAGCGGCGGATGGCGAGGTCGACCTCGCGCAGGATGCGCGATGCGTCTTCCAGCAGCGCTGCGCCGGCCAAGGTCAGCCGCACGCCGGTCGGCTCGCGTTCGAACAGCCTGCCGCCGAGCTGCGCCTCCAGATCGCCGATGCGCCGCGACAGCGCCGACTGCACGATCGCCAGCCTATCGGCCGCCTTGTGGAAGCTGCCGAGTTCGGCGGCGACGACGAAGTGCTGCAGGTTCTTCAGGAGCTGGGCCCGGCGTATGCCGAGCCGGCCGAAGCTGAGGCTGTCGTTCGGGGTCTGAGCCTTTGGCTCGTCTGCACTGCCGGTCATCTGGGCACCACGCGCAAATGTTTGGTCGTACCGATTGTGCCGATGCCGAAACCAGATCGCCTCGTCCGAAAAGGTCATTTGCCGCTAAATGCCGTTGTCTGTCTCCTGAAGGCCGAAACAGAGATGCCTCGGGAGGACAGAATGGCTGCGAGACCCCTAATCGTCGGGATCGGCGGAACGACACGCAACGGCTCGTCTTCGGAGCAGCTGCTGCACCGGGCGCTGGCAGCGGCGCAGGCGGCAGGTGCCGATACGCTGGCCTTCAGCGGCGAAGGGCTGGTGTTTCCGATCTATGGCACTGTCACGCCCGGCGCGGCCGAGCTGGCGTTCGTCGAAGCCCTGCGCCGCGCGGACGGCGTCGTCGTTGCATCACCGGGCTATCACGGCTCGGTGTCGGGCATGGTCAAGAATGCGCTGGATTACGTCGAGGAGTTGCGCGGCGATATCAGGCCGTATCTCGAAGGGCGGCCCGTTGGGCTGATCGCCGCAGCCGCCGGCTGGCAGGCTGGCGGCTCAACGCTGCAGCATCTGCGCTCGATCGTGCACGCCCTGCGCGGTTGGCCGACGCCGTTGGGCGTCATTGCCAATTCGTCGCTACCAGACTGTGATTGTGGAGACCAGATCGCGCTGATGGTCAATCAGGTCTTGAACTTCGCGGACGCGTTTGGCGTGGGGAAAGCCAGTATGGCTGCGCCGTTGCAGTCCCGGAACGTGGCGTAGATTGCTTGCCACGATGGCTGCGGCGCGTCGCTTGGATGCGCCGCAGCCATATTGGCCTCAGCTCATGCCGAGAGCGGCTTTGTAGAGGTCGAGGATTGCTTCCGCCTCGTCGCGCTCGGCCTGGTCCTGCTTGCGCAGGCGGATCAGGGTGCGCAGCGCCTTGGTGTCGAAGCCGGTGCCCTTGGCCTCGGCGTAGACGTCCTTGATGTCGTCGGAGATGGTCTTCTTTTCTTCTTCAAGCCGCTCGATGCGCTCGATAAAGGCGCGCAACTGGCCGGCGGCAACGGTCTGGCTGGTATCGGTGATTTCGTCGGCCATGGGGCACTCCGCAATTGTGATTGGAACAGCGCGACTCGGCGCGCCATGGGGCATTTCGGCCCGGTTCGATGCCCGATGACGGCAGGAGGGTCAAGGGGACGTGGCGGCGCAGCTGACACGACGCGACGTAATATCGCCTAGTGGTCCTTGGGTCGGCTCGCCTCGAAGGCGGTCTTTTGCGCATCGCTGGCGTCGCGCTGATACTTGGCCTGCCACTCGGCATAAGGCATGCCATAGACGATCTCGCGCGATGCCTCCTTGGACAACTCGACGCCGGCGCCGGCGGCTGCGTCGCGATACCAGTTGGACAGGCAATTGCGGCAGAAACCGGCGAGATTCATCATGTCGATGTTCTGCACGTCGGAGCGCTCGCGCAAATGTTCGAGCAGGCGGCGAAAGGCAGCCGCCTCGAATTCGCGCTGCTGCGCCTCACTGAGTTCGGCCATGGTAACCTCCTTCACAGCGGCCCGGTGCGCGAGCCGAATTGTCTGACTTCGTGTATGTCGGCACGGCGGTTGATCGCGTCAACGATCGGCGCCAGCCGATTTGCCCAGGCTCCGGCTCCGGCGTCGTCGCCGATCAGGTCCTGCCTGATTTCGATCAGCGCATGGGCAAAGCCGTTGACGATGCAGTGCTTGTACATGGTGTCGCCGCGCAGCGCCCCATCATAGGGCTCGTTGTCGCCGACGACCAAGCCGATGTCCTCGGCCAGCATCTCGATCAGCGGCCAGGCGGCACGATGGTCCATGTCCCACAGCACGCCGGCATGCCATGGCCGGATACGGCCCTGCATGACAGGCGTAAAGGAATGCACCGACAGGATGAAGGGTGCCGTACCGGTCTGCCGGTGCACCGAGGCGATCATGGCGCCGACAGCGTCATGATAGGGTCGGTAGAAAGTGTCGAGCCGGCGCTCGCGCTCTTCCCCGGACATTGGATAATTGCCCGGGATGACCGAGCCGTCATAGAGTTGGCGGATCAGGGTCGGGTCGTCCTCGCCGCGATTGGGGTCGATCAGAAGGCGCGAAAAATTGGCCATCACCGCCGGCGCGCCGATCATTGCCGCCAGCTTGCGGGTTACCTGTTCGGCGCCGATGTCATAGGCGATGTGGCGCTCGAACTCCTCGGGCGGCAGGCCGAGATCACCATATTCCTGCGGCAGGTCGCGCCGGGCATGGTCGCACAAAAGCACCAGCCCCTGGGCGCGGTCGCCGTCGATGATTTCGAACGGGGCAAAGAGAGTGTTTCGCGTCATCGGAGGCAAATTGTCCTTCGGCACGGCTTCGGTGTAGGTTTTGACGCCGTTGCAGCTGTGGGGATATGTGCTAACGCCGTTGTTTTGCCAACCTTTTTTCGAATATGCCAGATGGGGCGGCAAATCACGGCGGCCGAGCGCATCTAAATCGATTGGATAAGCGCCGTGCCATGCGTTGACATGCGCTTGCACATTGCCGAAAAGGGCACCAGAACATGAAAAATACGTCGAAGAGGGGCTTGGGGATGGAACTTGCCGGGGGGCCGCGCGTACGCTCAGCCTTCGCATTGCTTTTCCTTTTCCTGGCGGTTCCCCTGTTTGCCTCCGTTGCCGCGACGCCTGCGCGTGCCGATTTCAGGGTCTGCAACGCGACGCAGAGCCTCGTCGGCGTCGGCATCGGCTATCGCGCCAAGGCGGGGTGGATCACCGAAGGCTGGTGGCACATCGAAGGGCAGACCTGCAAGACGCTGATCGAAGGCCCGCTGTCATCGAGGTTTTATTATCTCTATGCAGAAGATGCCGAGCGGGGCGGACGCTGGGACGGCCCCATCAACATGTGCGTGGCTGAAAAAGAGTTCAAGGTTGCCGGGGTCACCGACTGCGTAGCGCGCGGTTTCCAGCGTGCCGGCTTCCAGGAATACGACACGGGCGAGCAGGCGAACTGGATGGTCCAGCTCACCGACGAGCCCGCAACGGGCGGCAATGCGGCCGCCTCGGGAACGAACGGTCAATGAGACGTAGCCGCAAGGTCAAGATACTCGCCACACTCGGTCCGGCCTCTTCCGACGAGGTCATGATCCGCAAGCTCTTCGATGCGGGCGCCGATGTCTTCCGCATCAATATGAGCCATACCGACCACGATTCGATGCGCACGCTTGTTGGCCGTATCCGTTCGGTCGAAGAGGCGGTTGGCCGGCCCATCGGCATCCTCGCCGACCTGCAGGGACCCAAGCTCCGCGTCGGCAAGTTCGCCAATGGCAAGGAAGAGCTATCAGTCGGCCAGACCTTTACCCTCGACGACAACCCCGACCTCGGCACGTCGAGCCGTGTCCACCTGCCGCATCCTGAAATCCTCAAGTCGGTCCAGACCGGCCACCGTCTGCTCATCGATGACGGCAAGCTGGAGCTCAGGGCAACCAAGACCGACGGCAAGTCGATCGTCTGCACGGTCGTTGCCGGCACCAAGATTTCCGACAAGAAGGGCGTCAGCCTGCCCGACACCGACCTGCCGGTCGGCGCGTTGACTGAAAAGGACCGCAAGGACCTCGACGCGGTGCTCGAAACCGGCGTCGACTGGGTCGCGCTGTCCTTCATCCAGCGTCCCGAGGACCTCGCCGAGGCGCGCAAGATTGCCCAAGGGCGCGCGCTCCTGCTCTCCAAGATCGAGAAGCCGCAGGCGGTTGCCCGTCTGGCCGAAATCATCGAGCTGTCCGATGCCTTGATGGTCGCCCGTGGCGATCTCGGCGTCGAGATGCCGATCGAATCCGTGCCCGGCATCCAGAAACAGATCACCCGCGCGGCTCGCCGTGCCGGCAAGCCTGTGGTCGTCGCCACCCAGATGCTGGAATCGATGATCACGGCCCCGGTGCCGACCCGTGCTGAAGTTTCCGACGTCGCAACGGCGGTGTTCGAAGGCGCCGACGCCGTCATGTTGTCGGCCGAGTCGGCTGCCGGCCAGTACCCGGTCGAGTCGGTCGCGACCATGGACCGGATCGCCCAGCAGGTCGAAAAGGATCCGACCTATCCCGGCATCATCAACGCCCAGCGTTCGCAGCCGGAAGCGACCGGCGCCGACGCCATCTCACTTGCGGCGCGCGAAATCGCCGAGACGCTGAAATTGTCGGCAATCGTCACCTACACCGCCTCGGGCACCACCGGGCTGCGCGCGGCGCGTGAACGGCCGCAGGTGCCTGTCATCGCGCTGTCGCCGATCCTCGCCACCGCGCGTCGCCTGTCGCTGCTCTGGGGCACGCATTGCGTCGTCTCGCCGGATGCGGTGGATCTCGACGACATGGTCGACCGCGCCTGCAACGTCGCCTTCAACGAAGGCTTTGCCGCTGGCGGCGATCGCGTCATCATCACTGCCGGCGTGCCGCTCCGTACCCCTGGTTCGACCAACATGCTGCGCATCGCCTATGTCGGGCCGGAAGGCAAAGGCAGCAGGTAATTTGTGGGAATAGGGGAGTAAGAAAGCAGGGGAATAGGCGGCTCAAGCCGTCCTCCTCGTTCTCGATGTTCCCTTACTCCCCTATTCCCCTACTCCCTTAATTTGGCGCCTTCTCGTTCACGCACATGTCCGTCCCGAACGCGTCGCCGGCAATGCGGGCCTCGACCTGCCGCGCCATCGCCTGCAGGTCACGTGGTTGGCCGGCGAGCCTTTCAACCGCTGCCGCGACCAGATCAGGTGCCACCCAGTCGGGTTTGTGGCCGAGGTTCCTGACCCAGACCAGCTCGGCATCAGGAATGTCGCAGGCAAGGCCGATCGAATGGATCTCCTCGTAGACGACTGTGTCTGCGTCGCCCGACAGCACCACAGTCGGCGCCTTGATTTCGGGATAGCGAGGCGCCGTCTTCAGCGCGTGCCGGTACAAGCCCTCGACATCAATCGCATTGGCGCGAAACGGCTGCGGCCGCAGCACCAGCTTGATGGAGGCTTCGTCGACATAGACATCGGGCGCCTCGTTGGGCGAGAAGACGCAGGTCGTGGCCGCATCGATGCGCATCAGCCCGGCCGGATTGGCAACCATCGCGGCGAACAGCCGCCCGACCACCGGCCTGGCGCTCAGGCTGTAGTACCAGGAGGTGTCGCCGCCCGGCCAAGGATGTGTTGCCGCCGACAGGAACAGCAGCCCGCGCGTCTTCTCAGGGCGCTCCAGGGCGAAGGTCGCCGCGATCGAGCCGCCGAACGAATGGCCGATAATGATGGCGTCCTTGACACCGAGCCTGTCCATCAGGGTAGCGATGGTCGCGGCCTGCCCTTCCTGCGTCTCGTTGCTGCCGGGCCCGCGTTCGGACCAGCCATGGCCGGGCCGGTCGAAAAACAGCATCTCGGCGCGGCCTTCGAATTGCGGCCTGAGCGGCAGCATCTGGTCCTTCAGGTTGGCGGATGCGCCGTGGATGAAGACCAGCGGCGGCAGCTCCGCGCCAACAGGCGCCGGTACATGGACGTAATGGATGTTGGCGCCCGCTATGTTGATAAAGCTGCCCACCGGCGGATTGCGGCGCTCGATCAGCCATGAGGCCACGCCGGTAAAGCCGGCAAGCGCAAGCACGATCGCAACGAGCAGGACCAGGACAAAGGTGAGGATGTTCATGCGGCTCGTTGGAGGGGAGTAGCGAAGTAGGGGAGTAGGAGAATAGGGCAGTAAGGGAGCAGGGGGAATGGGGCATCAATCGGCGACCCTCACCTGCTCCCTTACTGCCCTATTGCCTTACTCCCCCTCTCAAATCCCTTCGCCCGCAAGCTCTTCCTCCAGCCGCGAAACCTCGTTTTGGGCATTTCGCAGCATCGGGTAGATGACCAGAACGCGCTGCCAGGCCTGCAGTGCCAGCTCGTTGTGGTTGGTGGCAGCCATGATCTGGGCCATGCCGGAGAGGGCGCCGAAATGGCGCGGCTCGAGCTCCAGCGTGCGTTCGATGTCGGTCATCGACTTGCGGAAGTTGCCCATCATGAAATGCACGGTGGCGCGGCGGTTCCAGCCTTCGGCATATTGGGGCTGCAGGGTCACGACCTGGTCGAGGAAATCGAGGGCAACGTCGAACTTCTTGGCTTCCAGTGCCTGCTGCGCCCACAGCATCATGAGGTCGACGGAAGCGCTGCCAGACCTGTACCAGGCTTCCCAGATCCGGTTGGCGAGGCGTTCGGCGGCCTTTTCGTTGCGCTCACGCTTGAGGTCGGAAAACAGCGAATCGAGCTGGGTGTCGGCCTTGGCAACGACGGTATCGCCGCTCGTCTGGGCAAACGCCTGGAGCGGCAGCGGCGTTGCCGCGATGGTCAGGACAAAAAAGGCAAAAACGCTCCGCATGCGGAAATTCTAGACCCCCGCATGGGAACGTCAAACTGAAATTGCCGTGATGCGCCGGCCGTGAGTGGCCGGGCGAGCATCAGCCCTGGCGGGCCTTGTAGCGCGGCGCAGTCTTGTTGATGATGTAGATGCGGCCCTTGCGACGAACCAGCTGGCAGTCACGGTGGCGGCCCTTGAGCGCCTTGAGCGAATTCTTGATCTTCATGTCACTAACCCGTCAGATGGGGCCCATCTTCCGGGCCGAAACCAAAAGCACGCCCAAAGTGCGCGCCCAATTTGTGTGAGTGGCTCTTAGACGAGGAGTCTTGGCCAGTCAACCGCGACAGGGCACAGCATGGCGGATTGATTGGCTTTTTTGCCGGCAATGGTCGTGGCCGTGCCGGGACGGGGACTTGCCAGTGGACAGCCTCGCTGGAATCCTCCCGCTCGTCAGACAACGGAGAGGCAGATGCGGCTTTCGATTCTCTTGATCTCAATGGCCAGCGTGATGGTGGCATCGGTGGCGTCGGCCGAGGAGTGCGACCGCAACGACCAGACCCAGATGGGCATGAACATCTGTGCGGCCCAAGACTACGCGGCCTCTGACGCCAAGCTGAATGTCGCCTATGGTGACATCATGAAGCGCCTGTCCGACAACGCCGGCGCGCGCAAGCTGTTACAGGATTCGCAGCGCGCCTGGATCGCCTTCCGCGATGCTGAATGCAAGTTCGCCTCCTCCGGCGTCGAAGGCGGATCGGTCCAGCCGATGATCCATTCCGGCTGCCTGCAGGGACTGACCGACGCGCGTGTGACGCAACTCGACAGCTACCTCAAATGCGAGGAAGGCGACCTGAGCTGTCCAGTACCGGGCCAGTAGGCCGGCAGTCCGCGGCAGAGGTCTCGTCTCAGGCGTATTCGGCTTTGTTCTTGATATCGCAGGGAAGACCGAACTGCGCGCCCCAGCGGCATAGTGATTCTGCTGCCGCGTTGAGGGCTGCGCCGCGTTCGGTGAGCGAGTAGACAACCTTTGCCGGCAATTCCGAATAGACCTTCCGGTCGACGAGCCCATCGGCCTCCAGTTCGCGCAATTGCTGCGCCAGCATCTTTTCGCTGATCCCGGGAATCGACTGCCTCAACCGGCCGAATCGGCGTGATGCCGTTCCGAGCTGGCAAAGGATGTCTATCTTCCATTTGCCTTCGGTCATCCTGACAGCCGCTACAAAGCCATTGTCCGCCGTCTTGTCCATGCTGCTCTCCTTACCGCCAGGTGACTACTTACGCCCGGGTTCGTATTGTGTGCCGCCCATCTCACCATACCTCCACGACGTCGCAACAGACGTCGCGTCGTGGCGCCGCCAGTTGATATGGAGAGTCGGAATGAAGCGTTCAATCGCCGTTTTGGGAACCGGACGCATGGGCTCGGCCCTTGCCCGCGCCCTGCTTGCATCGGATCATCGCATGACGGTCTGGAATCGTACAAAAGACAAGGCCGAACCGCTCGCCTTGCTCGGCGCAACTGTCGCATCTTCAGCACTTGAGGCCGTGACTTCAGCTGAAGTCATCATCGTGAATGTCAGTGACTACAAGGCGACTGCAGGCATCCTGCGCGACGATGCAGTCGCTTCCGCCGTCCGCGGCAAGCTGATCGTCGACCTGACGTCGGGAACGCCACAGGGTGCGCGCGATGCCGCCGAGTGGTGTGGCAGGCACGGCGCCGGCTATCTCGATGGTGCGATCATGGCAACGCCTGACTTCATCGGCACCGATGCGGGCACCATCCTGGTCTCGGGGCAGGGCCAGGCCTTTCAGGACAACGAGGCCGTCTTTCGCGCGTTGGGCGGTAATGTCCAGCATGTCGGACAAGACCCTGGACGTGCCAATGCGCTTGATAGCGCTTTGCTGGCCTTGATGTGGGGCGCATTGTTCGGAGCGCTCAACGCCATTGCCGTGAGCCAGGCCGAAGACATCGATCTGGGCGAGCTGGGTCGACAGTGGACGGCGACAGCGCCCGTTGTCGAGGGGCTCGTCACTGACCTCATCAAGCGTACCGATGCCGGCCGTTTTGCCAGCGACGCGGAGACGCTCTCGTCGATTTCCATCCATCACAGTGCGTTCCAGCACCTCCTGGAACTCATGGATGCGCGTGACATCGACCGCGCCGTGGTTGACGGTTACGGCTTCTTCTTTCAGCGGGCGATTGCAGCCGGCCAGTTGCATGGAGATTTCGCGGCGTTGTCGCAGTTCATGGGTAAGGCCGCCTGAGAGCCAGCGCAGCGAGGAGGCTGGCCACCTGTCGGCCAGCCTCATGCCATACTTGATATGAAGGAAACGGAATGTCTCTGACGCTTCTCGTCGACACCTATTGCTCTGCCTGGTCCACGGAGAATGCCGGGCAGCGGCGAGCCCTGCTGCTTTCGGTGTGGAGCGAGGGTGCAACCTACACCGATCCCTCGGTCCATGCCGAAGGCGTGGAAGAGCTGCTTGCGCATATCGCGGGAATTCAGGCCAGGCATCCCGGTGCCCGCATTCTGCGCACCAGTGACGTCGATGTTCATCATGGCATCGCGCGCTTCGCGTGGCAGTTCGTGATGCCGGACGGGACATCGCCGCCCGAGGGCCTCGACATCGCCTTTGTCGATGGCGACCAGAAGCGCATAACGCGCATCATCGGCTTCTTCGGTTCGATGCAAAGGCCTGCTGCGTGAGTTTGGCGGCACGACGAGCCGGCGCAGCCACAGGTGCAGTCAGCCCATTGCTGGCGGCTGTCTTTTAGTGGCGCGGCAACAGCCGGGTGAAATGGCCCATCTTGCGGCCGGGGCGGGCCTCGGCCTTGCCGTAGAGATGCACAGCGACGTCGGGCTCGGCCAGCAGGGCCGGCACGCTTTCGATGTCGTCGCCGATCAGGTTTTCCATGATGCAGTCGGAGTGGCGGTTGGCGTCGCCGAGCGGCAGGCCGGCGACGGCGCGGATGTGCTGCTCGAACTGCGAGACCACGCAGGCCGCCTCGGTCCAATGGCCTGAATTGTGTACCCGCGGCGCCATCTCGTTGACCAATAGCGAGCCGTCGGAAAGGACAAAGAACTCGACGCCGATGACGCCGACATAATCGAGTGCCGTGAGGATCTTGCGTGCCGCGTCACGTGCTGCCATGGCCGTTTCGCTGCTGATCGTGGCCGGCAGCGTCGAGGTCGCCAGAATGCCGTTGCGGTGCACGTTCTCGGCCGGGTCGAAGACGGCGATGCTGCCATCGGTGCCGCGCGCCGCGATGATCGAGATTTCGCGCTCGAAGGCAACGAAGGATTCGAGCACCAGCGGCACATTGCCGAGCGAGGCGCAGGCGCCGTCGAAGCCGCCTGTCGTCATGTTGCGGAAGACCATCTGGCCCTTGCCGTCATAACCCATGCGGCAGGTCTTCAGCACGCCGCTGCCGTCGAAGGCCTTCAGCGCCTCCGCCAGCTCGGCATCGTTGCCCACAGGCCGGAAGCCGGCTGTGGATATCCCGATCCCGTTCAGGAATGTCTTTTCGACGAGCCGGTCCTGGGCAACCTCGAGGGCGCGTGCCGGCGGGTAGACGGCGATCGTGCGGCCCAATCGTTCGGCAGCGACGACCGGCACGTTTTCGAATTCATAGGTGACGACAGCACTTGCGCGCGCCAGTTCGTCGAGGGCGGCGGGGTCGTCATAGGCGGCGACGATCTGGCGATTGGCGACCTGGGCTGCCGGGCAGTCGGCCTGGGGCTCCAGAACGATCGTCCGGTAGCCGAGGCGAGCTGCCGCCATGGCCAGCATGCGGCCGAGCTGGCCACCGCCGATGATGCCGATGGTGGCGCCGAGGGGAAGGGGCGCGCTCACGCGTCGTCCGTCGGCTGTTCGGCGACCCGTGCGGTCTGGGCGGCGCGCCACTCGTCGAGCCTTGCGGCGAGCGCGTCGTCGGACAGGGCAAGCACGGCTGCGGCAAGCAGCGCTGCATTGGCAGCACCGGCCTTGCCGATGGCAAGCGTACCGACGGGAATGCCGGCCGGCATCTGGACGATGGAGAGCAGCGAATCCTGGCCCGACAAGGCTTTCGATTCGACAGGCACGCCGAACACCGGCAGCGAGGTCATCGCAGCCGTCATGCCGGGCAAGTGGGCGGCGCCGCCGGCGCCGGCGATGATGACGCGGAAGCCGGCAGCCTTGGCGCCCTTGGCGAATTCATAGAGACGGTCGGGCGTGCGGTGTGCCGAGACGATGCGCGCCTCAAAGGCGATGCCAAGCACTTCGAGCAATTCGGCGGCATGGCGCATGGTCGCCCAGTCGGACTGGCTGCCCATGATGATGGCGACGTCGACCCTGTCTTTGCTCACGCGCGGCACCCCTGCTTGATAAGCCTGCGCTTAACCGAAATGCGCTGCCATCGCAACCAAAGGCCGTCCGAAAATGGCGGTTTCTCAGGCGATGATGTCGGGGATGATGCGGTCTTCGATCTGGCTGATCTTGTCCTTGAGGACCAGCTTCTTCTTCTTCATCCGCTGGATCTGCAACGTATCGCAGCCCATCGCGATCATCGCGTTGATTGCGGCATCAAAATCCGCATGGTCCTGCTTCAAGCGTGCAAACTCGAGACGAATCTCGGCTTGTTCCTGTTCCGACATGTCAACCGTCTGCAAACTCACTGGCGCACCCGGGGCGCTCCTAAGGCGGGGTCGGCGACTCCTTGTCACCGGCGCGAAGCCCTTATCACATTTCACGCTGTCAGGAAATGCTACCACACTTTATTCGACATCGCCGACGGGGGATGGCAGACTGTCATGGTTCCGTCACAGAGCACTGTCTGCGGTGGGCAGGGCTGTGCCCGGAGCATCGAGGAAACCATGAAAGGGAGAACCAATCATGTCTCTTGCTTCCCATCTTGAAGAACTCCAGCGCAAACATGGTGACGTCGAGCGCCAGCTCGGCGAAGCAATGAATCATCCATCCATGGACGACCTGCAAATCGTAGCGCTGAAGCGTCGCAAGCTGGCTCTCAAGGACGAGATTGAAAAGCTGAAAGGTGACCCGACGCAGCACTAGGCTCAGTCACAGCACTAGGCTCAGGCACGAGGTCTCCAGCAAGGCCCTGATTTTCGGCAAGGGCCCGACAGCCGGCGGCGAAGCAACATCGCCGCCGGATCAGGTTGGTCTTTATCAGCCAAATCATCGCATGACCGGAACAGCGCATCCGCAGCGGGATGCTCGTGCGTATCGGTGGTTGAGCCGGCGCTGCCGCCAGGCCATTGCCGTGATCAGCCACATCATTGGCACGTCGCGTTATTGCCCGGCATAGGACTGGCGCATCCATCTTCCTGGGCATGACCGCCTCCGAGGCGGCACCGGACAAAGCTTCAGGCGTCCCAGAACTGGTCCAGCCAGATGTTGAGCTTGCGGAAGCCGGCAACGCTGACCGCATAGACCCGGCGCGTGCCTTCGGCGCGGGCGCTGACAAGGCCGGCGTCGAGCAAGACCTTGAGGTGTTGTGACACCGCCGGGCGTGAAACCGGCAGGCCGGCGGCAAGTTCGCTGACGGTCTTGGGGCCACGCCGCAATTCTTCCAGCAGATGGCGCCGGTTGGCATCCGATATGGCGAGGAAGGGCGCGTCAGTTGTCATGGCTCATTTGTGCCGCAACATCGGCGAAATCTCAACTACCGGTCGCAATCGCCGTACTGGCGTCTCGTCGCACCACCTTGCCTGTCAGGCGGCGTCCTCGTGCCTGGGGTCGAGGCGCAGCGATTCCGGCGTCGCGCTGCGGTCGGCCGGCTGGGTCTTGAAGGCCTCGCGATCCTCGATCGGCACCGGCGCACGCCGCTTGATGCGCAGCGCGGTGTAGCCGGCGAGCGTGAAATGCGCGGCAGCTGTCGCGAGGAAAAGCGCTTCCGGCCGCATGTAATCCATCAGGCCGGCGCCAAGCAGCGGCCCGACCATGGTGCCGAAGCCGTAGAGCAGCAGCAGCCCGCCCGAAACCTTGACGAAATCCTCAGGCTTGGCGTGGTCGTTGGCATGTGCCACCGCCAGCGAATAAAGCGTGTAGGCAAAGGCGCCGTAGCAGGCGGTCATGGCGATGACGAAGGCGCCTGAGCGCGGCGCCACCAGGAAGATCAGCACGGCGGCGACCGCCGAAGCGAGCGAGGCGCCGATCAGCACATAGCGGCGGTCGGTGCGATCGGAGACCTTGCCGATCGGGATCTGCAGTGCGGCACCGGCGACGACCACGAGGCTCATCATCAGCGCGATTTCGGGCGTCGAGATGCCGACGCGCGCGCCATAGACCGCGCCAAGCGTGCCCCAGTCGCCATTGGCGACGCCGATGAGGAAGCAGGCCACCGAGGCGACCGGGGAGTTTGCGTAGAGGCCCTTGATGTCGAGCGAGACGTCCTGCAGCGGCTTGGGGTGGGCGGCACTCGAAACCGCAGTCGGGATCAGCGACAGGCAAAACAGGATGCCTGTCACCATGAACAGCGAGGCGCTGGTGACGTCACCGCCGGCGACCATCATCTGGCCAGCCATGATCGAGGCGTAGGTGACCATCATGTAGAGGCCGAAGACGGTGCCGCGGTTCTCGTTGGTGGCGCGCTCGTTGAGCCAGCTTTCGATGACCATGAAGGCGCCGGCCATGGCGAAGCCGGTAAAGGCGCGCAGCGCGATCCAGACATATTCGTTGACGATCAGGCCGGTCAGCAGCGCGATGATGGCGGCCGATGCGGCGAAGGTGCCGAAGGCGCGGACATGGCCGGCGCGGCGGACGACACGCGGGGCAAAATAGCAGCCGGCAACAAAACCACCGGCCCAGGCGGTGCCCATCAGGCCAAGTGCGGTGGTGGAAAAACCTTCTTCCTGGCCGCGCAGGGGCAAAAGCAGGCCATGCAGGCCCGATGCTGCGAGCAGGAAGGCTGTGCCGCGGAGCAACGACAGGATCGGCCGGTAGGTTGCGAGCATCTGGTGTTCCACCACGAATCAATTAGGCACTGGCACCTGATGATAACCCGTTTGGGGCATATCGGTGGCGGCGCGCGTTTCAGCCGCGCTTGAACAGCGCCTCGGCGGCCGACTTGGTCGAGCCCTTGACGGTGAGCTCGGCCTCGAGCCGGCGGATCTCGGCGCGCAGGGCCGCGATGCGCTCGTTGAGCTCACCGACCGAAAGCAGCGACAGATCCTGGCCGATCTCGTGGACCGGTTTCTTCTTGATCGGCTCGTCGTCGAACAGCGCCATCTCGCTTGCCTCCATCTCGGACAGGCGTTTGCCTGATTTGCCAATCAGAATACATAGTGCGTTCAACCACATGTAAAGTCCGGGGCATACCGGACCAGCGGAGACCGAAAAGACATGGCCAATGTTGCCAAACTTCCAGCCAAGATGCTCGCGGTGGCGATTTCGCAGCCGGGCGGGCCGCGCGTGCTCAAGGCCGAGAAGCGCGACTTGCCGGAACTTGGCGAGGGCGAGATCCTGATCCGTGTGCATGCGGCCGGCGTCAACCGGCCCGACGTGTTGCAGCGCAAGGGCGCTTACCCCGCGCCGCCGGGCGCCTCCGACCTGCCCGGGCTCGAAGTGTCGGGCGAGGTGGCAGCACTTGGCGAGGGTGCCAAGCGCTGGCGCATCGGCGACGCGGTCTGCGCGCTGACGCCGGGCGGCGGTTATGCCGAATATGCCAGGGTGCACGAAACCAACGCGCTTCCCATGCCTACAGGCTTCACCTTCACCGAAGCAGCGGCCGTGCCCGAAACCTTCTTCACCGTCTGGCACAACGTATTTGAGCGCGGCGCGCTCAAGGCCGGCGAGACGCTTTTGATCCATGGCGGCTCGTCGGGCATCGGCACCACGGCGATCCAACTCGCCTCTTCCTTTGGCGCTTATGTCATCGTCACTGCCGGTTCCGAGGATAAATGCGCTGCCTGCCTCAAGCTCGGAGCCGATCGGGCGATCAACTACCGCAACGAAGACTTCGTCGAGGCGGTGAAGGACGCCACCGGCGGCAAGGGTGCTGACGTCATTCTCGACATGGTTGGTGGCGACTATGTCGGCCGCAACTACAATGCTGCCGCCGTCGACGGCCGCATCGTCCAGATCGCGACGCAAGGCGGGGCGGTGGCGAGCGCCGATTTCTCCAAGCTGATGGTCAAAAGGCTGACCCATACCGGCTCGACGCTCAGGCCGCGCACGACCGAGTTCAAGGCCAGCATCGCCGCAGCACTCGAAGCCCAGGTGTGGCCGCTGCTGGCCGTCCGCCGCGTGGCGCCTGTCATGGACATGATCTTCCCGCTGCGCGAAGCCTGGCGGGCGCATGAGCGCATGGAAGAAGGCGAACACATTGGCAAGATCGTGCTGGATGTGGGCTGAGGGACCTTCTGCCTCGCCTTTGTGGGAGGGCCGGGGTGGGGATCTTCTCCCCGGCGCTTCCATGGAAGCCCTTTACCGCGCCCGGACCAGAAGCTCATCGCCAGGCATGGGCGGGGCCTCATGCAACGATGCCGCGCACGGCCCAGGCGATGTTGGCAAAGGAGCGCGGGCCGTCGGGACGGCCGGCCTCGTAGGCATCGCGCGCGGCAGCCTCGGCGCGCGCCTTGTCCGCCTGGTCGAGCGTGGCGACAAATTTGCCGATCGGACCTTCTCCTGAGCCGATGGGCACCCAGAGATCGTCGAAATCTGCATAATCCATACGCAGCAAAAGCTGGGATTCCTCGACGCGTGACAGTCCTTGTGCGACGAAGGCGGCTTTCATCTCGCCCGGCTGCATCATCGGCTGGAAACAATAGCGGGCGCGCAGTTGCCGGCCAGCTTCGCCCAGCGCTGCCAGCGAATCGACGACCATGCGCATGCCGGGCATGCCACCACAATGATCCCACACCGTGGCCGCGACCACCCCGCCTGGCCGCGTTACCCTGGCCATTTCCGCGATCGCTTTGGGCGCCTCGGGCACGAAATGCAGCACCAAAAGCGCGAGCGTTCGGTCGAAGCTTTTGTCCGGGAAGGGCAGGGCGCAGGCATCGGCCTGGCTGATCTTTATGCGCGGGTCCGTATTGCGCGCCTGAGCCGCTGCGACAAAGACCGGCGAGAAGTCGATGGCCGCGATTTCCCCGAGATTTGCCGCCTTGGCCAGCACGAAGGTCAGGCTGCCGGTACCGCAGCCGACGTCGAGCACTTTCTCGCCATCGGCGAGGCCGGCAAAGTCGATGAAGGGGATTGCGAGTTTCTGGCTCCAGCGGCCCATCAACTGCTCATAGCCGGCCGCATCCTGCACGTTGAAGCTTGATGTCATCGAAGCCTCCTATGCCAAAAGGCATGGTAAGCCGCCGCGAAAGAGATGGGAAGAAAGACTGTCGACTGATCCACACAGGCTAGCTCGTGAATGACCTGCGCCCATTCTCGCCGTTCAGGCAGACGCTGCAATTTCCAGTCATCGGCTGACAGCCTTGGCACACCACTAGGTCGGTGTGGAAAGCAGCCATTGCGATGGTTCAAAGCCAACAGCATTTGGTAGACTAGGAGTGCTCGCAATCAATCCCGCCGACGCGGCAAGCGCGCAGTGGCGCTGGAATGCCGGGCGTCCCGCCTGCTAGGGCTGGACTCCAGTCTTGAATGGAGAGGCGGGTGCCGAACACATCAGGTGGCCGACCCAGTCGATCGCAATGTCTTTGGTCCTGGCGCGCCATGTGCGGAAAGGCTCGCCGTCTTCGGCCATGCCGACGCGAGCCCAGTCGCTCCATTCCCGCATGGCCCAGATAAGCACGACCTCGGAATCATTGCGCATGGCGGTGCGAAAGGCGCCGACAAGCTGCAGCCCCAATTCCATTGCCTGGCCAAGCCAATGCTCCGACACCAGCCGCAAATAATCCTGCGCCAGGCCTGGCTTGATATTGACTGTCTCGTGCAGGAATACCTTGGCGCCGACCACACTGCCGTCGGCACAAAGTTGCTCTATGTCGGGTGAGTAAGGGGCTGCGATCAACAATCGGTCGAGGCCCCCACTGCGGTAATTTTGAGCCGTGAGCCACCACATCTCAAGCGACTTGTCCTGCATCGTGTCCGTGCCGGTCTCATGCGCGAAACTGGCAGCCAGGCTGTCCCAGTCTTCGTACTCCCACAGGTTCACCACTTGTGGCCAACGGCCCGTGCTGCCGAGCGTCCCCCAGACGCCGAAGCATTTTTGAAGGCGTTCGGCACTGTGCCGACCCCAGTCGGTCGTCATGTGTTTGAAGTAGTTAGCCCGGTTGGCGCCGATGATGTCGATATATTCGTGGATATAGATCTTGGAATTCATTCGGGCCTCCCAAAGGTCAGCTAGCTGCCACGCCCTGCCGGGTGGCACTACAAGGGCAGACGAAGAATGATGCCCATCTCGCCGAACGGCCCCGAAGCGCGCTATCGCATTTCGGGGCAGTTCGGATGCTGCGTTGGATCTAGCGGGATCCTTTGGTCGAGGACGCCGTCCAGGGCAGCATCAACCGTCCGAGCCAGCGGACCAGCGAGCTGAACAGGAAACCCATGAGGGCTACGGTGCAGATACCGACATACATCCGGTTGGCCTGAAACAGCGACCACGAATGCCAGATGCGATAGCCTATGCCCTGGCTTGCCTGGACGAACTCGACGCCGACGATGACCAGCACCGCCGTGCCGATGGCGATGCGCATGGAAATGAACAGCTGTGGCAAAAGTGCCGGCCAGGTGACGTGCCTGAACATATTCCAGCCCTTGGCGCCGAAGGAGCGGGCGGCCTCGTGATAGTTCTCGGGGATGGCAAGCACTGCCTCCATGCACTGGATCCAGACCAGGAAGAACACGGTCATGCCGACAAGCAGCACGCTCGGCAGTTCGCCAAGTCCGAAGATCAACAGCAGCAACGGCAGCAGGGCGAGCTTTGGCACCGTGTAGAGCGCGGTAAGGAACGGCTCCAGCGCGGCGCGTGTCAGGCGCGACAGGCCGAGCAACAGGGCGGCGCCAAGGCCTGATGTGACGCCGATGGCGAAGCCGGCGAGCACACGCAGAGCACTCGCGATCACATCCTGCTGCAGCATTCCTGTGCGCAGCATTTCGACCGCTGACAGGAAGATCGCGCTCGGGGCGGGAAAAAAGCGTGAATCGAGAAGGCCGGCGCGGGCGCAGATCTCCCACAGGATGAAGAACACGACGGGCGTCGCCATCGCCAGCACCTTTTCCTGCCTTCGCGCCCGCAGCGCATAACCACGTGGGTCGCGCTCGGCTTCGCCCGGTCTGATAGCGATGGTCTTTTCCATGCTCGTCGCCTCCTCCGCGTCGATGTCTGTTTCAGGCAGCGTGCTTGCCGACCTGCTCTCGCAACAGGTTCCAGATTTCCTGCTCGAGCTTGGCGAACATGGGCTCTCCGCGGATTTCCGGCGCGCGTGGTCGGGCGAAAGGCACCTCGAATTCGGCGATGATGCGACCTGGCCGCGCCGACATCACCACGACCCGGTCGCCGAGCAGCAACGCTTCTTCAAGGCTGTGGGTGACGAAGACGACTGAGCGTCTGTCTTCTTGCCAGAGCGTCAGCAACTCGTCCTGCAGGATGCGACGGTGCTGGGCGTCGAGCGCGGCGAAAGGTTCATCCATCAGAAGGATTTCAGGCTCGACCGCCATGGCGCGAGCGATGGCGACACGTTGCAACATGCCGCCGGAAAGAGCCGGCGGATATGCATTGGCGAAGTCGGCGAGGCCCATCTTGCCGAGCCAGGCCGTCGCGCGCCTGTCGGCCTCGGCGCCAGACATGCCTGTCATCTCCAGACCGAAGCGGACATTGGCCTGGATCGTCTTCCACGGAAACACATTGTAACTCTGGAACACCATGGCGGTGGGAACCGCGCGCGTGCCACTGGCATGGACGAGGACCTCGCCCTCGCTCGGCCTGTGCAGGCCGGCAATCATCCTGAGTACCGTCGACTTGCCGCAACCCGACGGACCGACGAGGCAGACGAATTCGCCACTCCTCACCTTGAGATCGACACCGGCAAGCGCTTCGACATTGCCGTTGGCGTCATAACGCTTGCGCACCCCTCGCACTTCTATCTTGGCAGGGGCCTCGGCGACCAATGGCATGGCAGCTGATATGTCGGTTCTGCGCAATGAGTTCATCTGTCGCTCCGTGAGGAAGTGCAATCCAGCGAGCGCCAAGGGCATCCGCGGACGGGAGGCTAGGCCGATAGGCGAAATCAAAACAATCGCTTCCGCAGATTTTCCGGATAGCCGGAAAAGTGCCGGTTGCGTTTGACAGCTTGTTCCGTTCGACGCCTAATCGACGTGTCTCAAGTGGCGGAAATCGTTGCCGCCTTGGAGAGCGGCGGCGGCTTTCGTTCCCCGCAGGATTGTTTCAATTCCGTGCCGGATTTCCGGCGTTCACGGCAGGCCACCAACGGCGAGCGCCATGCGTTCGACGGACGGTGGACTGCGTCCTGAAGAGTGATTTGCGAGTTTGCATATGCAGATCGTCGGCATCGACACTGGCGGCACCTTTACCGATACGGTCATTCTTACCGGCGACGGCAGGATCGGGGTCGGCAAGGCACTGACGACGCACGGCCGCCTGATGGAAGGTGTGATCGCCTCGCTTTCTGTCGCCTCCCGCTCGCTTGGCAAGAGCCTGCGCGAAATCCTCGAGGTGACCGACATCCTGTCGCACGGCACCACCGTCGGCCTCAATGCCCTGCTCACCAACGCCGGCGCCAAGGTTGGCCTGCTTGTGACCTCAGGCTTTGAGGCGACACTGCCGATGGCGCGTTCCAACAAGGTGCACGGCCTGCCCGACGAGGACAGCATCAATGCGCTCAAATGGCGCAAGCCGGATCTGCTCGTTCCCCGCCGCCGCATCATCGGTGTACGCGAACGCATCGACGTCGATGGCAACATCATCGTGCCGCTGGATGAAGAGCAGGCCCGGCAGTCGATCCGCCAACTGGTCGCGCGCGGTGCCGAGGCGATCGGCATCGCGCTGATGTGGTCGCCGGTCAATGGCAGTCACGAGCGCCGTCTCGCCGAACTCGTTGCCGAGGAGGCACCTGGCCTGCATGTGACGTTGTCGAGCGAGCTCGCGCCACGTATCGGCGAATATGAGCGCACCGCGACCGTTGCCATGAATGCCTATGTCGCACCTCTTGTCGGCGACTACCTGACCTCGCTCGACGAGGCGTTGCGCGATGAGGGATTTTCGGGCCTGTTCCTGATCGTGACCATGGGCGGCGGCGCGCGTCGCGCGAGTTCGCTGCACGACGCCCCGATACATCTGCTTCAATCCGGACCCGTCGGCGGCATCATGGCCGCCCGCCAGATCGGCGCGCGGCTTGGGCATGCCGACGTGCTTGCCACCGACGTCGGCGGCACGAGCTTCGATGTCGGCCTCGTCGTCGGTGGTGCCCTGCCGACCGCTTCCCGACCACGCATCGACCGGCATAGCCTGGCCGTTCCCGTCATAGACCTGGCCTCTATCGGAACGGGTGGAGGCAGCATTGCCTATGCCGATCCCGAACTCGGCGTGTTGCGGGTCGGACCGCAAAGCGCCGGTTCGATGCCCGGCCCGGCCTGCTACGGCCGCGGCGGCACGCAGCCTACAGTGACGGATGCCGCTGTCGTTCTGGGCCATCTCGATCACCTCGGCGGCGCGCTCATCCTGGATCGCGACGCTGCGCGGTCGGCGCTTGCGCCGCTTGCCGGCAAGCTCGGCCTTGAAATCGAAGAGGCGGCCGAGGGGATCTTGCGCGTCGCCAATGCACAGATGGCCGATCTCGTCCGCCGCGCCAGCGTGCAACGCGGCCATGATCCTCGCAACTTCGTGCTTTATGCCTATGGCGGGGCAGCACCTCAGCATGTCGGGCGCTATGCCGCCGAGATCGGTGTGAAGGCAATCGTCATACCGCGGCTGGCGCCGGAGTTCTCCGCCTGGGGGGCAGCCTCCAGCGACATGCGGACCTCCTATGAAATCGAGCTGCCCGCCCGGCCGCTGCAGGACTTCCGTGATGGCGAGATCGACGCCTTCGGTCGGCTTGAGCAGCGCGCCCGAGGCGAATTCGAGGGGCTGGCGGAGGCGAGCCTGGCAGGTGCCGTTGAGATACGGCGCAAGATCGGTCTGAAATTTTCTCGCCAGCTGCACCGGATCGACATCGAAGTGCCGTCGTCACGGCTTGGTAGAGCCGAGATTGCCGCTGCCGAGGCCGCGTTCCGGTCCCGCTACGAGCAGATCGTTGGTCGGGGTTCGGCCCATGCAAAAAGCACGATCGAACTTGCGGCCGTCGTCGTTGAAGCGCGTATGCCGATCGTCATGCCCGACAGCGCCCCGACGGGGATGCGCGGCGCGCTCCGGCCCAGCCGGCAACGGCGGGCCTGGTTCGGGGGGCGTGAGCAGGAGACGCCGGTCTTCCTGTGGGCCGAGCTTGGCGTGGGTGTCGTGATATCGGGACCTGCCTTCATCGAATCCGACCAGACAACGGCAGTCATCTATCCCGGCCAGACGGTGACGACCGACGTGGACGGCAACCTAACCATGACCGTGCCTGCGGTGCACAAGCGCTCGCCTTCGCCCAGCATCGGGGAATTCGCATGACAATCGGTCCGATCGAGCTCGAAATCATCCGCCACCGACTTGAAGCCATCAACGCGGATGCAGGCGAGACGCTGGTCCGTGTCTCGGGTTCGCAGATCGCCTCCGAGGCGAGTGATTTCAACACCGCGATCATGACGGCCGACGGCACCGTGATCTCGTGCAGCAAGTTCATTCTGGTGCAGTCGACATCGCTCAACCTTATCGTTCGCGACATCCTCGATCGCTATGGCGAAAACCCGGGTATTGGTCGCGGTGACCAGTTTCTTACCAACGATCCCTATCTCGGGACGCTGCATCAGCCCGATGTGACGCTGGTGGCACCGATCTTTCACGGCGACAGGCTGATTGCCTGGGCGGGGTCGACGGTGCACGAACCGGATGTCGGCGGCCCGGTCAGTGGCGGCTTCAACTATGCAGCCCGCTCGATCTTCGACGAAGCGATCCCGATCCCGCCGGTCAAGATCGTCGAGGCAGGCAGCGTCCGCCGCGACATCGAGCGCGACTACCTTGCCCGCACCCGAACACCCGAGCTCAACGCGCTCGATTTGCTCGGCCAGATCGCGGCGAACCGCGCATCCGAACGTCAGGTGCTGGAACTCTGCGCCGCCTATGGCACCGATGGTCTCGTGCACGCGATGGACAGGCTGCTTGCTTCGACGGAGGCAGCCTTCCGGCGCCGCCTCATTGAGCTGCCAGATGGCATTTGGCGCGAGAACTCGTTCATTCAGCATGAGCAGCGTAGCGGCGCCGACTATTTGCCGAACCAAGTCTACGCCGTCCGCCTCGCCATGGCCAAGGCAGGCGACAAGCTCAGCTTCGACTTCACCGCCAGCGACGACCAGGCTCCTGGCGCGGTCAACTCCACCTATCCGACGCTGGCCAACTTCACCATGGCGGCGGTGCTCGTCCACATCTGCCAGGGCCTGCCCTGGATGCCCGGCGCCATATGGCGCACCATCGACATACATACTCGAAAGGCTTCGATCGTTGATGCCGAGTGGCCGGCCGGCGTCGCGATGAGCACAGGCACCTCGGCACAAGCGATCCGCAACTGCGTCAGCGGTTGCCTCGCGCGCCTGCTCGACGGATCGGCGGCGCATGCGCACATGGCCATGGCCTCGTCGCAGTCCTCGGGCGCCGGCGGCATGTCGATTTCGGGACACCGGCGCGACGGCACCCCGTTCACCACGCTGTTTCTGGATGAGCTGAGCGGCGGCGGCGGCGCCACCGTCCGTGCCGACGGGAGCGACACGTCGGGTACGGCGACGTCGCCGGGCGCGACGCCGTCGAACCTCGAAACCAACGAAGCATACTATCCCGTGCTCTATCTGACGCGCCGCGAGTTGGCCGATTCCGGCGGTCCCGGCATGCGACGCGGTGGCGTCGGCGCAATGCATGCCTATCGCCCGCACCAGACCGACCGATCGATCGCACTCTTGTCCATGGCGCAAGGCTTGCAGCATCCGGCGACAATGGGCGCAGCAGGCGGTGAACCCGGTTTGCCCAGCGGCTTCGCCATCATGAGTTGTGACGTGCCGGTGGCCGTTTCAAGCGGCTGGGCGGAGCTTGCTGATGCCACTGATTTTCGGCTGCCCGATGCTGCAACCAGGCTCTATCCGGATCAGATATTGGTCACGTCCTCGCAAGGGGGCGGCGGCTTTGGCGATCCGCTCGAACGCGATCCGGCTGCGGTTGCCATGGATGTGCTCGATGGTCTCGTCAGTGTGGGCAATGCCTTGCGCGACTTTGGCGTGGTCCTGCGTCTCGACGGCGACCAGGTAGAGATCGACCGTGACGCGTCAGAGGCCGCGCGAAAAGCACGGCTCAAGGTTCGGCTCGGCGGTCGCGATCCGCGCACGATTGAAGGTCCGGTCAGCGGACGTCGCCTGTCCAGCCATTTCCGGGCCGTCGCAGTCTCCGGTGGCGAGCAGGTCGTATGCGCCGTCTGCGGCCATGGTATCTGCGACGCTGGCGAGGACATCTACGCATCCCTTGCCGTCCATGAAGCCGTCGCCGGCGAGCGATCAGCCATCACCGACCGCTATCCCGGCAGCGAACGCTTCCGCATCCGCCATTTCTATTGTCCCGGTTGCGCCCGACAGGTCGACGTCCAGGTCGCGCTTTCAGGCGATCCGGTGCTTGAGGCGATTGAATTGCCGTTTCCCCGCAATCCGACAGAGACAAGACCATGACAGCCATCCCTTTGCCCTATGCTGACGATCCCGACACGGCGGGCTTCTGGGACGCGGCACGCGAGAGTCGCCTCGTCGTCCAGCGCTGCAAGGCCTGCGGCCATTGTCAATTTCCACCACATCCGTTCTGCGCCGCCTGCGCCCATGCCGAGACGGAATGGGCCGAAACGTCCGGTCGAGGTTCTGTCTGGTCGTACGGTGTTGCGCATGGTCCGACGCTGCCTGGTTTCCAGGATGTGGTGCCGTATCCAATGATCGTCGTCGAATTCGAAGACCATCCGCATATCCGCATGGTCGGCAGCCTGGTTGCGGCACCCAACGCTGCCATCAACAGCGTACCAGTTTCGGCAATCCGCATCGGCATGCCAGTCGACGTCACCTTTGCTGCCGTCTCCGACGACATCACCCTGCCGCGCTGGATGCCGCGCGTTTCCGAGAGCCTGAAGCCATGAGCGATATGATCTCCCTCAAGGACCGGACTGCGATTGTCGGTATTGGCGAGACCGCCTTTGGCAAGGCCATGGTGCAAAGCGAGGAGCAGCTTGCCTGCATGGCGATCAAGGCGGCGCTCGACGACGCCGGCATCTCGCCGTCGGAGGTCGACGGCCTCTGCTCGCTCAATATGGAGAACGTCTTCCAGCACGACATCGCGCGTGATCTCGGCATGAAGGAGGTGACCTATTATTCGCAGATGCCCGCCGGCGGACATGGCGGCTGCGGTACCGTCGGCCATGCGGCCATGGCGATTGCCACCGGCCAGGCCAAGGTGGTCGTCGGCTGGCGCTCGCGCAAGCGGAGCGGCCGTGCAAGCCGTGTCTGGGCGCAACTGGAGCAGCGCATTCAGGGCAGCCGTGACACCTGGCTGAGACCCTGGGGCATCATCCGGCCTGTCGACGAGGTCGGCGTGATGTACACCCGCTATATGCACGAATTCGGCGCCACCCGCGATCATCTCGCCAATGTCGCATTGGCGTTCCGAAGCCATGCCAACCGCAATCCCAAGGCCTTCATGCATGCCAAGCCGATGAGCCGCGAAGACTATTTCGCAGCGCGCTGGATCAGCGAGCCGCTTTGCCTATTCGATTGCTGCCTCGAGACGGACGGCGCGATCGCCTTCGTCGTCACAGCAGTGGATCGCGCCAGGGATTGCCGCAACAGGCCCGTCTACGTCCACGCCGCAGCCCAGGGGTTCGATGGCGGCAGCGCCATCCTTGCCAACTACTTCACGGCCGATCCGATGCGCTCGCAGGCTGCGACCTGCGCGAAGTCCCTGTGGCGCCAGAGCGACTTCCGCGCTGCCGACATCAAGGTGGCGCAGTTCTACGACGCCTTCACGCCGGAGGTGTTCTTCACCCTCGAAGGCTACGGCTTCTGTGGGCGAGGTGAAGGCGCTGCCTTCACCGAGGATGGGGGCGTCGCGCTCGGTGGACGCCTGCCGGTAAACACCGGCGGCGGCAGCCTCTCCGAGGTCTATCTGCATGGTTTCAACATGATCACCGAAGGCGTGAAGCAGATGCGCGGCACCTCCACCGGTCAGGTCGAGCAAGCCGACTGCTGCTTCGTGAGCTCGAGCGATCTGGGCCCGACCTGTGCGGTCGTGTTGCGCAACTGAGAGGGGGGCATTGATGCACGATACCATTGTCTGGATCAGCGGCGCGACGCAGGGTGTGGGCCTCGGGCTTGCTCGCAACGTTCCGTTCAAGAATGCCCGCGTCATCAATCTGTCGCGTCGGAAGCACCCCGACTATGAGAGCGTCACCTTCGACCTGACCGACCCCGCGTCATGGGATCGCGTCCGTGGGCATTTCATCCGGGAGCTGGCTGCCTTTCGCGGCAAGCGCGCCATATTCATTCACAACGCATACTATTCCGAAGCGATCGGCGTGGTCGGCAAGGTCTCCTCTGAGACATACGAGAAGGGCGTTCTTGCCAATCTCGCTGCACCCTTCGTGCTTGCTGAAGCGTTTCTCGACGCTTGTCGTCCCGGCTATGAGGCAGGGCTGGTGATGCTCTCTTCCGGAGCCGCAGTGGCAGCGCTCGAAGGGCTGGCCACCTACTGTGCGTCCAAGGTTGCGGTCGAACACTGGGTCGAAGTCGTCGCACGCGAACGCGAAAGCCGCGGCGGAACCGGGCCATGGGTGGTGGCGGTACGGCCGGGCGGCGTCGATACGCCGGCCCTGCGCGCGGCAGCCGAAGTCGATCCCGAACTCTATCCGCGCGTGGCGAGCCTCAAGCGCAACATTCCAAATCGCGTCGACATAGACACGGCGGGCAGACGGATCTGGGCAGCACTGCCGCCGGCTCCGGATACCGCGGTCATCTCATTCGCCGAGCCGCCTGATGACCCGGCATTCCAGTTTGGTGGTCCGCGCATAAGGCAACTCGCCGGGTCGAGCTGGAAGCTGGTCTACGACGCGGGCTGACAAGCGCATCGGTCCGAATCCGGAACGCTTTCCGGAGAGCACGAGGTGCAGGGGCAATGGATCAGGGCGTCCTCTTGCGTCCGTTCGGACGCACGACGCTCCAGGAGGTTGCCGACCGGTGGAGGACCGGCGGCGAAAAGAAGCAACAGGGAGGAAGCAATGAAATCTCTATGGAAGAAACTGGCACTCGCCGCCGCCGTGATCGGGGCAAGCTTCGGCGCCCGTGCCGAAGGCTCCGACGCGCCGAAGCCACTACCGCAGCGTGAGAAGGTGATCGTCGCCATGACCGCCAAGGTCGAGGCCTACATACCGATGCTGCTTGCCGACCGGATGGGGGAGTTCGACAAGGAGAACATCGACATCGAATACACCTTCGCCAAGTCGAGCGACGGCATCGTGCTCCTGTCCACGGGGCGCGCAGACGTGCTCGGCGGCCAGCCGAGTGCGGCCATCTTCAACGCCATTGCCAGTGGCGCAGACATTCGTGTCGTGGCGCCGCTCTTCGTCCAGTCGCCCGGCTCGAAACAGGGCATCTGGGCCAATAATGCCTTTCTCAACGGCCGCAAATTCACCGTCGACCTGTTCAAGGATCAGACGGTTGCCAGCGCCATCGGCCTCGGCTCGACGGCCTCCTACTTCCTGCAGACAGAGCTGGAAAAGGTCGGCCTGTCGCTCAAGGACGTGAAATTCCAGACCATGGCTTCTGCCGACATTCTCGTGGCCCTGGAAAACGGTGCCGTCAATTTTGGCTACCTGATCGATTCCATCTGGCAGAAGGCCGACGAATCCAAAGTGTCTTTGGCCTTCGTCCAGGGGCCTGAGATGTCAGCAGGCTCGTGGAGCTTCGGTCCGCGCCTGCTCAAGGAGCGGCGCGACGTGGGCGAGGCGGTGATGCGGGCACTGGTGCGCACGACGCGCACCTACCTGCAGGGCGACTACCACGCCAATCCCGCGGTCATGAAGATCATGCTCGAGGAACTGCAACTGCCCGAGGAGACGCTGAAGAAGGGCGTATCGCTGACCTTCGATCCCAATCTGTACATGCCGGCCGATCTCGCCGCGCGCCTGCAGAAGACCTACGCGCTCATTCCCGAGGTGCTGTCCTACACCGAATTGATGCCGGAAGACCGTGTCGTCGACCAAGGCTTCATTGCTGCCGCGGGAATTCCCATTCCGGCGAAATAGGCAGGTCGTCATTGGCCCGGTGCAATTCCGCAAGGCGTTGATGCCGGGAAGCTATCTGCCGGAGGGCGGATCCCAAGGCCGCCGTGGCGGGACTTTCCTCGGGATCGGCACTGACGAGCCCGACGGCGACCGGAACACGCATGAACTTCGACTGGAAGGGTGCAGCCACTGCGGTAGCCCCTTCCGCCGAGAAGCCGCGGGAGGTGGCATAGCCTTGTTTGCGAACCGATCTGACCTTGTCGAGCAACGTGGCCACACTGGCCACGCGCCTTGCCGGCGGTTCGGTGCGAAACATGCGCTTGGCAATCTCCACCACCACCTCCTGCGGCTTGCCAGACAAAAGCGCCATGCCGGCCGCTGTCGACCAGTCGTAGTCGGTGAAGCCTTCGACATGGACGCCGGCGTGAAAGTCAGAGCCGGCGATGATCGCCGAGCACTGGACCCAGCGATCGTTCTGCATGCACAGCCATACCGTCAGGCCGGTGTGGCGATGCACTTCGTCCATCAGGTCGGAGACTGCCGTGCCGCCGAAGAAGGAACCTTCGATGCGCCGGGCCAGAGTGACGATCCGGTAGGAAGGCAGGTAAACTTTCTGACGCGGGTCGAAGGCGAGGTAGCCGGTGCGCACCAGCGTCTTCAGAATGTCGTCGGCGCTGGAATTGGGAATGGCAAGCGCACGGCTGATCTCGGTCGTACGCGCCGGCCGCGGATTGGCCTGGAAGTATTCGAGCACGGACAGCACACGCAGGCTGGATTTCACCACGCCGCCAGAGCGGTCATTGGTGACGCCCCGCAGCAATTCGTTGGGCTCCTCGAATCCCAACTCCGCCCGTCTCGCCGTGTTGGCCGCGGTTCCCATGGCGCTCTCCTCTCCTTGCGCCGGCGTGCCGGCACAGAGCGTTTCGCCGCCAGTTTGGCACCTTGCCGAGAAGCTGAATTCGGCCATTTGGCCTAGGCCAATCGCCCGGAAATCCGACAAACCGAAAGACCCGACATCATGCAGACCATCCCAAAGGCAATCCAGCACGCCCGCGAAGAACTCGACCGCAGCCTGGTCGATCTCCAGCGCATGTTTCGCAAGAAGAGTGGCATTGCCTATGTCGGCCGTGTCGACGCGTCGCCGCAAGCGCATAGCTGGTTTCGCCGCTTCGGCGATGACGTGCGGTTTTGCTACGTCAATCCGCGCGGCGGTGAGGCCGGTGGTGTGCCTGTCTTCACGTCGATGGCGGAGGTGCCTGATCATATCGACCTCGCCGTGGTCAAGGTGGCGCCGGCGATCGTTCCGCAGGTAATCGCCGATTGCGGTCGTCGCGGCGTGCGCGATGTCATCGTCTTCAGCTCCGGTTTTTCAGAAGTGGGTGCCGAGGGTGCCGCGCTTGAGGCCAAGGTCGCCGAGGCCGCACGTGAACATGGCGTGCGTGTCATCGGGCCGAACACCAACGACAACACATTCGAGCAGTTTCCCGTGCCGGAGCATCATCGCGGCGGCCTCGTCGGGTTGGTCACCCAGAGCGGCTTCAACGGCCGGCCCATCGTCGAGGGCATCGCCATGGGTGCTGCCTTCCGGCGTTGGGTGACGGTGGGCAACGAGGTCGATCTCGAGGTTGCCGACTTCATCAACTACTTTGCCCATGATCCGCAGACGGCGGTCATCGCAGCCTATGTCGAAGGCTTCAAGTCGATCGCCAAGCTCAGGCTGGCGCTTGAGGCTGCCAATGCAATGAAGAAGCCAGTGGTCATGCTCAAGATGGGATCGACCGAGCGTGGTGCGCGCATGGCCGCGTCGCATACAGGCCACCTCGCTGGAGCGGATGCGGTCATCAACGGCTTGTTCCGGCAGTATGGGGTGATCCGGGTCCGCGATCTGGACGAGTTGCTCGAGACGGTCAACCTGCTCGCCAAGCTGCCGGCGGGCACCGGCCCGAACTGTGCGCTCTACTCGGTTTCGGGAGGCTCGACGACGCTGATGGCCGAGCTGGCCGACAGCTATGGCGTGAGCTTTCCCGATCTGTCGCAGGCGACGATCGAAAAGCTCTACGCCTACCTGCCCAATTACGTCACCGTCTCCAATCCGATCGACAATGGCGGCGGCTTTGTCATCGCTGCCCCGCAGCAGCAGCGTATCGAGGTGCTTGAAGCCATTGCCGCCGACGCAAGCGTCGATGTCATCGTGGTCGGGCTGACGGCGGCCCTTGGCCTGCTGTCCGACAGCTTTGCCGCCGACGTGCTGGCTTTCGCACCACGTTCGCCCAAGCCTGTGGTCGCGGTGTGGGGGTCGGTGCTGACCGACAGTCCCGGCTATCGCGACCTGGTCAAGTCAGGCGTGCCGATCTTCCGCTCATTCCGCAAATGCTTCCGCGCCATGCGCGCGCACGCTGACTACGAGGCCGCAAAGGCGGCATTCCGCAGCCGCTCCTGGGATGCAGCAGCATTGTCGGCCAGCCAGCAAGGCGCGCTGAAGCAGGATGGAATTCTCGACAGCGGACAGGTGGCCGCATTGCTCGACGGCTCAGGCATCTGCCGTGCTGGCGAGCGCCTGGTTACCTCGTCCTCCGAGGCAGCAGAAGCGTTCGCGGCCTGGGGAGGACGTGTCGTCATGAAGCTGGCTTCGCCCGACATTGCCCATAAGTCGGATGCGGGTTTGGTGCTGCTCGACATCGGTGACGCTGTGACTGCCGCAAGCACTTACGAGAGCCTGGTGGCAAAGGCGAAGACCCATTTTCCGGCGGCTCGGATCGAGGGTGTGCTGATGCAGGAACTGATCGGCACCGGCGTCGAGATGATCGTCGGACTGACGCAGGATCGCGATCTTGGCCCAACCATTACCGTCGGCGCCGGGGGCATCTATGCCGAAATCCTGAAGGATGCGGCTACGCGACCGTTGCCTGTCGACAAGGACGATATCAGCGACATGATCGCCAGCCTGAGGCTCTCCCCTCTGCTCGATGGCGCCCGCGGCGCGGAACCCTCGGACAAGGAAGCCCTTGTCGATCTGGTTTTCAAGCTGGCGCAACTGGGGCTGGCCGCCGGTTCCGCGATAGCCGAGCTTGACCTGAATCCGGTTATCGTGCTGCCGGACCGGGCCGTGGCTGTCGATGCGCTTGTCGTCGCGGCCAACTCATCGACATAGCCGCACGATGGCGCAATTCTGCGGCGTTTGAAGGGAGAATTGGGATGCGCATCCAACAAGGGTAGGAGGTCTTCAAATGCGATCGGGCGACCGACCGCGAGCCTCGTGTTGACCCCCACGCCGGTGATCGACGGTCAAGTGAGCCCCTGCCGGCTACCGGATGTGCCAGCATTGCGCCCCAACTCGCCGCAACCGGACCGACTGGTATTAGCGCCAAGCAGGACATCGCGCCATCGCTTGATAAGGTAACCCTTTTCGTTGACAGACGCGCCGTTCCCTTCTGCTTATCGCGTAACCATGGTGGTGCCGACTTATGCCCATGCCGACACCCCTCCATCCCTGCCTCTTCGGCCTCGCGCATTGGCTCGCCGCACTTATGGCCTTCGTCGTCGTGTCGATGGAGAGGTGACGGGGCGGACGCTGCACCGACCTGATCTCGCAGCGTGCGGCGCAGCCCTGTCTGACCACGCTGATCGCGCTGTCGAGCGGGGCCGAGTCTATGGCTGAAAGGGATGTGCGCCGTTGATGGCTAGCATCCCACAGTCTTATCCGCGCATCGTGTGGCGCTACTTTCGCTTCAGCGCGAGAGGTAGCGTTGCCGAGGAGCCTGAGCCCGAAGAGCTTGGAGCGTTTTCGTTAGTCGGTGATCAGGAACGTCCGTTGCTGGCCACGTCGAGCAAGGGCAGTTCCTTGTTGCCGGTGACACTCTTGCTCGCCGCGTTGCCGCCAAAGCAGGCAATGCCGACAGAAGCGCTGAACTGCTCCTGGCCTGAGCCGAGTGGGCCGGAGGGCGTGCGTGGCGCCAGAAGGCGCAATTATCGCTTCTTCCCGCGCTTGCACCCGCACTCCCGTTGGTCAAACAGAGCCCTCAAACGACAGCTAACGCTTGGTCTTCGAATGGAAGCTTCCAGTCCCCTCCCGGCCCAATCTGATCATTCCGATGCGAAGTCCTCTTGTCCTGCAAGCATCCAGCAATCGCAGCCGGGGTGCGGAGCTACATAAGTACGAAAGAGACTTGCGTGATCTAGCGATCCCCCGATAGCGACCGCTGTATCGTCTCGAAAACCCTGCTGTTGCCGATTTGTGAGACGTTGAACCTCATCAGGTCTCCTGCCGTCTGGGCAGGGCTGAAAGCGTTCCCGGGCGCCAGGACGACACCATCGACAAGTGCTGCCCTTGCCACTTGTGCCGACGATCGAGGACCAGGAACTCTACACCAGAGAAACATCCCGGCCTGCGGTTCCAGCAAGGGCACGATGCCTATCTCCCGCAACTTCGCTCCGACTTCGTGGCGTGCTCGAGCAAGGCGCATCCGCAGTCCCTCGAGATACTTACGATGGCCACCGTCACTGAGCACGCTGAGGACGAGCTCCGCGTTGAGACGCCCGCCGCCGAATGTTGTCGCAATTTTCAGGTCGACGATCCCGTCTATCCAATCCTTTTTCGCGGCAATGAACCCGCATCGGGCTGAAGCAGAGAGGGTTTTCGAGAAGCTGCCGATGTGGATGACTCGGTTCAAGCCGTCGAACGCGGCGAGCCGCGGGCCGGGCACGTGCTCAAAGTCGGCGAATATGTCGTCCTCGACGATTGTCAGACCATGCTGTTCGGCCAGCATCAGGACACGATGGGCGATAACAGGAGAAAGCGTCGCTCCCGTCGGATTATGGACCGCCGAGTTCGTGATGTAGAGGCGTGGCCGATGCTCTGCGAGCACGGACGCGAACACCTCGATATCGGGCCCATTTGGGGTGTAGGTAACGCTGACGACCTGAACCCGGTGCGCTCTCAACAGCGCCTGGAAGTTGAAGTAGCAGGGATCGTCGAGAAGCACGGTATCGCCAGGGTCGATGAGATAGCGACAGAGAAGGTCGATGGCCTGGGTGCCGCTTTCGGTCAGGATGACCTGGTCGGGTGGCGCCTCAATGCCCTTCTCTGCCATTCGCCGGGTGATCAATTGCCGAAGGGGTGGCAATCCCAATGGCGATCCATATTCGGCCAGGGCAATCCCCGAAGCCCTGGAAAGTGCGCGTAGACCGCGCCGGAGGCCAGCCTCGGGAAGCCAGTCAGGGGGCAGCCACCCGCAGCCCGGCTTCTCGGTATTGTCGGTGGCTTCAAGCGATTGGCGGGACACCCAGAACGGATCGATAGCTCGGTCGAGCTTCGGACCAACCTCGGACAGCAACAGTGGGGCGGTCTGTGTCGCCACGTAGAAACCGGAACCAGGACGGGATAGCACCACCCCCTCGGCAACGAGGCGGTCATAGGCTTCTACGACTGTCGAAACCGAGACGCCTGACGTCTTGGCGTGTGCCCGTACGGAGGGAAGCTTGCTGCCTGGCAAGAGGCTGCGTCCGGCGATTCGACGCCTGATCTGCTCCATCACCATTTCGATACGGGTTGTGTCCATCTGTATTGCCTTTGTGGCCATAACAGTAATGTCAAACTGTACCTTACCGTATCTGGCGGTTGCAAGCGGCTGCCTGCATAGGTCCATGGACAAAGGGGGTGCCATGGAACGGTCGACAAGCGGTTGGTTGTACGGATTGATAGGTGTGATCATCTTCAGCGGGTCACTGCCCGCCACGCGCGTTGCCGTGCAGTCTCTTGATCCGGTTTTTCTGACGGTTGCTCGTGCGGCAATTGCCGGCATTCTCGGAGTTGTCTTACTAGCCGCCTTCAGGGAGCGCCGCCCGGAACGTCGCGATCTTGTTTCCCTGGTGGTCGTTGCCCTCGGCGTGGTGGTTGGTTTTCCGCTTTTGACGGCTTTTGCCCTTCAGCATGTCACGTCGGCCCACTCGATCGTGTTCATCGGCCTCCTTCCGCTCTGCACTGCGATCTTCGCCGTGATCCGCGGCAATGAGCGACCCAAGCCGATCTTCTGGCTCTTCTCGGTTCTCGGAAGCGCACTGGTCGCCGGGTTTGCGATTAGCCAGGGGCTGTCTGCCTCGCCTGTCGGCGACGCGCTCATGCTGGCCGCGATCATCGCTTGCGGGCTCGGTTACGCCGAAGGGGCGACACTCTCCCGCAAGCTCGGTGGATGGCAGGTCATCTGCTGGGCGCTGGTGATATCCCTTCCGGTGATGCTGGCGCTCACGGCGATCTATTGGCCTGCCACATTTGAAAACGTTACGGTGCCGGCGTGGACGAGCCTGGCTTATGTTTCCCTGTTCAGCATGCTCATCGGGTTCGTCTTCTGGTATCGCGGCCTTGCCCTCGGCGGCATCGCCGCGGTCGGGCAACTTCAACTCCTGCAGCCGTTCTTCGGCCTCTTACTTGCCGCCACACTGCTCCGCGAACCCGTGACCCCCATGATGCTGGTCGTCACCGTCGCCGTCATCTGCTGCGTCTTCGGGGCGCGCAGGTTCAGCAAATGAGGGGCTGGATGAACACCACCCTGCATCATGGCTGACCATGGCCAAAGCCACACCGACCGGTGATGCACTCTTGCATTCTGCAATCCTGCGAAAAGAGCCGACAACGCGCACGAGGCGATCTCGCACCACATTGTCGGCAGGCGGGGACTAAGCGGTTTGACCGAGGTAATCGAGACAACAGCCAATCCGTCGATACCTCGGATCAACGGAACGGCTGCAGGTGCGATTGCGATGCCCGCGCAGCCAGGGGACGCCAGCCCCGCTGGAGTGCGCTTGTCATGCTCTGACTACCAGAGCGGCTTATCCAGCTTCGTGCAGGCTATGGAGTTTGCCTGGCTTTCAGGCAGATGCTTGAAGAAATTCAGGTTGGTCACGCAGATGTCGCCATTGCCGAAGGCGATGCTTGCGGGTGCCCCGAGAGGCGCCTGGAGCGGGTTGCCCAGCTGCTGCCGCTTCTTGGCGTCGGCACTGACCTTCCAGACTTCGCTGCGCGTGGTCTCAGTCAGGTAGAAATTGCCGTCCTTGTCGACCTCCAGGCCATCCATGTTGTCGTAGCCGAAGGCGAGCATTTCAGCCTTTCCGGCACTGCCGTCATCCTGGATCGGCACCTTGACCAGCAGCGGGATGCCGCCTGTCACGCCGTAGAGCGACTTGCCGTCCGGCGCCAGCGCTATGCCATTGACGCCCACCGGATAGCCGCTGAGAGAGCGGTCTCCCGGACTGAACAGTGGGTCCTTCGACCACAACTCAGCTGATTTCTGCTCGGGGTCTATTTTCCAGATGGCCTGGAGGCTGAGATCTGACAAGTAGATCTTGCCGTCCGGTGCTATGACCGGGTCGTCGGGGAAGCAGAACGGATATCCGTCGGCCCGTGTCACCACCGGCTCGACCTTGCCCGTCGAGATCGTGACCTGGTACAGGCCGGACCTGGTGACCGTTGCATCGCCGCACCCCTCGACCGCCAAATCGGCCTTGGCAGGCCACGGAAAGCGTTTGGAATATTCGGAAAAGGCGACGTAGAGGTGATCTTTGCCGTCCCAGTCGATGCCGACTGTGCTTCCTTTGGCATCTCCGATCACCGTCCTCAGGTCGGCGATCTTGGTCGAGGTGCCGTCGGTTGCGACCTTCATGACCAGCGCGGAATGAAACAGGCTGACATAGAAATTGCCGTTGGTGTCGCCGACGAGCCCTTCGGGCGCATCGTCGAACTGTGCAAGAATTCGCCAGTCGGATGCCATTGTCTGTGATGCAAGAGACGATGCAAAAAATGTCAGAAGTGCGCCACGACGCAACATTTCTCTCTCCCATTTTGTAGATGATAGGTCCTCGCCCAATAAAGGGTGGACGCGTTCAAATGAGCTGCATCGTCTGTTCGGACTAATGCTCTGACGTGCTTTCGCAGCTCCGCCTTGTTCCGAAGCGCATGAATATTTGCTTCGTCACGACTGCCCGGCAGCTGTTTCGGTGGGCGTCCTCAGATCGCCGTGGCGAACTTCCAGGCAGGGTCGGCCGCGCGCCCCCGGGCAAAAACAAGCAGGTCCTCGGCCACCTGGCTGACGGCGGCGGAATGCACGCGATATCGGTTGACCGCGAGTGCCCAGGTGACATCGAAGCCCTGGATCACCGCCATCGAAACCCTGTCGTCGCGCTTGTGTTCGTAGATGGACGAATAGGGCAGCATGGTGTAGCCGACGCCGGCGCGCGCAAGCTCGTAGCACATGGCAACCGACTCGACTTCGACAACAGTGTTGATCGAGAGATTTCCGGTTCCGAGCTTCTGCTCGAGATATCGCCGTATCGGATTGCCGGACTCAGGTAGCACCAGCTTGTGCTGCACCACGAAGTCGGCCGACACCAGCCCTTCGACGCCCAGTTCCGCGCTTTCGGTTCCGAGAAGCATCATCGGCTCGCGAACAAGCGGCGTCAGGCTGAAACGCTGCGTTCGCGGCTGCAGCGCAGTGATGGCAACGTCGAGGGTCCGCCGCTGCATCCACACCTCGAGTGCGTTGGAGACGATTTCGCTGACACGCAACGTGTAATGCGGATGTTCGCGGACGACCTTCTCCAGAAAGGGGATGGCCAGCAGGCGGTTCAGCGATGAGGGCAACGCCAGCGACACGGACGTCGAGCTTTCCTGTGCGATCTCCTCCTTGATCAGGACGGCCTCGCGCAAAAGCTGCGGCGCACGTCCGGCGAGCAGCAAGCCGGCCTCGGTCAGCTTGGTTCCTGTCGTGTCCCGGCGGAACAGCGAGGCTCCGATTTCGCCCTCGAGAAGGGCAATCTTTCGGGAAAGCGAGGGTTGGGACAGGTTCAGATCGGCAGCCGCACGGTTCATGCTGCCGAATTCGGCGACACGCAAGAAGCACTCGAGAAGCCTGAGATCCATTTGTCCTCGTTATTCAGAAACCGTTGAAGTCATATGACCATTATAGGAATAGTGGAGGATCGGTTCTCGCGCTAGCCTCCGGGACAGTTGAAATCGCAGAGCCTTTTCCGATGCCTGAAGCCTACATCATCGATGCCGTGCGCACGCCCGTCGGGCGCAAGAAGGGTGCTCTCGCCAGCATTCACTCAGCCGATCTTGGCGCCCATCCGATCAGGGAACTGGTCAAGCGCAGCGACATAGATCCGGCAGGCATCGACGACGTCATCTTCGGCTGCACGGAAACCATCGGTCCGCAGGCCGGCGACATCGCCCGAACCTGCGCTCTGGTGGCTGGCCTCCCCGAACATGTGCCGGGGGTGACGATCGACAGGCAATGCGGATCGTCGCAGCAGGCAATCCACTTCGCCGTCCAGGCCGTCATGAGCGGAACCCAGGATCTTGTGGTTGCCGGCGGCGTGCAGAACCTCAACCTGATCCCGATGGGGGCGGCCATGTCGGTCGGCACGCAGTTCGGTTTCGACGACCCTTTCAGCAGCTCGCCGGGCTGGCAGGCACGCTACGGTCAGCAGGAAGTCAGTCAGTTCAGGGCCGCCGACATGATCGCTCAGAGGTGGAGCTGCAGCCGCGAAGACATGGAACGCTTTGCGCTTGAAAGCCACAGGCGCGCCATCGATGCCATCGATCGGAGACTCTTCGAATCCGAAATCGTTCCCATCGGCAGCTTTTCCGTCGACGAGGCGCCACGCCGTGATACCAGCCTGGCCAAGATGGCTGCCCTGGCTCCACTGCGCGCCGGCGGCCGGGTCCATGCTGGTGTCGCCAGCCAGAACACCGACGCTGCCGCTGCCATACTGATTGCGTCCGAACAGGCCGTGAAGGACCATGGGCTCAAACCGCGCGCACGAATCCACCACATCTCGGTCCGCGCTGCCGATCCTGTCTGGATGCTGACCGCCCCTATCCCGGCCACCCGGCATGCGCTGGCCAAGACGGGTATGCGGATCGACGACTTCGACCTGTTCGAATGCAACGAGGCTTTCGCTTCCATCCCCATGGCCTGGATGCGCGAGCTCGAAGTGCCGCACGAAAAGATGAACGTCAATGGCGGCGCGATCGCGCTCGGTCATCCGCTCGGTGCCACCGGGGCGCGCATCATGACTTCGATGTTGTTCGAGTTGGAGCGACGCAACGGCAAATTCGCCCTGCAGACCATGTGCGAGGGCGGAGGGCAGGCAAACGTCACCATCATTGAGAGGATGAACTAGGCAGAATCAATAGAACGTCACTCCAGCACGAACAGCATGAGTGATCCGACCAGGTTTTGTCGGAGATGTATTTCTTTTGTTTCTTGTAACTATTTAAGTAAAGCCAAATATATCGTCTAAATAGACGATTTATAATTAGATCTCGGAAAATATTGTCGTCTCGGGCGCCCCGCATTTTACGAGTCCCGATTGGAGACTTGCCTACTCGCCCACATCCACATCTGGCCTCGTCAATCGCTTAGGAGACCTTGATGATTTCGAATACCACGGACGTACTTGTCATCGGCGGCGGACCGGCCGGTTCCACTGTCGCAACCATCCTTGCCCGGCAAGGGATCAAGACTACTGTTCTGGAACGCGACGTGTTCCCGAGATATCACATCGGCGAGTCGCTTCTTGCCTCGCTGATGCCGATGCTCGACGCGATCGGCGCCGGGGAAAAGATGAAGAAGCATGGCTTCGTCGAGAAGCCTGGCGGCTACTTCAACTGGGGTAATGAAAAGTGGTCGTTCCGCTTCGACGAGATCGAGGGCGCACCGAACCACTCCTACCAGGTCAAGCGCTCGGAGTTCGACAAGCTGCTGCTCGACCACGCTGCGGAAAATGGCGCGAGCGTTCACCAGAACGTCAAGGTCAGCAAGATCGAGTTCGACAATGGCCGGGCGGTCTCGGCGAGCTACCTCGACCGAACCTCAGAGACGAGAGGCAACATCAGCTTCAAGTACCTGGTCGACTGCTCCGGCCGCAGCGGCGTTATCGCCAACGAATATGCGAAGGACCGGCATTTCCACAACGTCTTCAAGAACGTCGCCATCTGGTCCTACTGGTCCGGGACCAACCTCTTTTACGACGATCTGCCCGCCGGCTCGACCCGTATCATCTCGGTGGAGGCCGGCTGGATCTGGTTCATTCCGCTCAACGACGGCACGGTCAGCGTCGGTACGGTGATCACCCGCGATCAGCTGCGCAAGGAACGCGATGCCGGGCATAGCGCCGAACAGGTCTATGACCGGTTGCTTGCCGACAATGAGGAGGCGCGCATCATCCTGAAGGATGCCAAGCGCACCGACATCAAGATGGAAACGGATTATTCCTACACGTCGGAGCGCTTCTCGGGGCCGGGCTACTTCATGTGCGGCGATGCCGCGTGCTTTCTCGACCCGCTGCTCTCGAGCGGCGTACACCTTGCGATGGTCTCGAGCCTTGTTGCCGCCGCGTCGATTGCGAGCATCCTGAAAGGCCATGTCGACGAGGCGCGCGCGGTCAATTTCTTCGAGACCAGCTACCGGCAGGCCTATCTCAGGTTCCTGATGATGGTTTCCTCCTTCTATGACCTCAACAGAGGACAGGCAGGCTACTTCTGGGAAGCGCAGCGGCTGACCTCCAAGGACTATTCGGACCGCGACATGAAGAAGGCGTTCGTCAGCATCGTGTCTGGCGGCGCCGACTACACCGAGGTCAGTGATGGCCGCTACGGCGAAATCGTTGCCAAGCAGGTTGCCGAAAAGCTGAGGCAAGGTGTCGACATGCGCCGCGGAACGGGCCAGATCGGCGACGAGACCAAGCGCGAGAACATGCAGTTCATGGATGCTCTCAACGGACTGCAGTTCCTGCAGGCCAACGCGGCGATCGACGGCCTTTATGTGGTGACGCAGCCAGAGATCATGCTGGCTCAGACCGCAGCCTAAAGAGCCAGGGCCGGGCAACAGCCCGGCCCTTTCCCCGACATCTGTCCTGGGCGCCGAGGCGACCAGGATCCGGCGATGCTATGAGGTCTTGCGATGGAGAATTGGCTCGCATTTTCGGCCGCTACGATAACGTTGCTTTTCGTTCCAGGACCGACCAACACGCTGATTGCAACCAACGGTGCGCTGCTCGGCTGGAAATCTGCGCTCAGGCTTTTGCCTGCAGAGCTGGTCGGATACCTCTGCGCCATCCTTGGCTGGTCGCTCGGCCTGTCACTCGCCGCCCGCTTCGTTCATTCGGCCGCATCGTTTGCCGCAATAATCGCTGCGGCTGCACTGCTTGTGTCGGCGCGCAAGCTTTGGAGCTGGGATATGGCGCGTCAGAGCCGTCGCGGCTCACGAGCCCTCGACATCTTCATCGTAACGCTCTGCAATCCCAAGGCGCTGCTGTTTGCACTCACCATCGTTCCACACCTGCGTGAAGGCGATGTTCCGGCCGCGCTGCCATATCTGGCGTACCTGTCGCTGCTGATCCTGACCATCGGGTCCATCTGGACCCTGATCGGTGCAGGGATCGCCCGACGCTTCCGGCATTTTGCCTCGTCTCGGCTTTTCGCCCGTTTTGGGGCGGCCGTGCTGGTGTTTTTCGCCACTTCGCTTTTCGTGACGACCCTTCTGCGGGCCTTCGAGCTCTAGCAGCCCATCGATCCTCACGACAATTTCCAACCAGACTCGTTCGCCCCGCGTGGGGCCAACGACGACCTTCATCGTACCCAAGGCAATCAGATGATCTCAGAAGACGCCGACTGGAAGTTCACCACCATTCCTGCCCTGTGCGCGCGCGCCGCCGAGCTCTATGGCACACGCACGGCAGTTGAAGACAATGGCGTCGTGCTGAACTTCGTCGAGCTCGACACGATGCGCAAGCGCGTCGCCAAGGCGATGATCGCAGCCGGTGTCGAGAAGGGCGACCGCATCATGGTCTGGGCGCCCAACACCTGGAAATGGTTCGCCACAGCCCTTGGCCTCGTCACCGCAGGCGCCGTGCTCATTCCCGCCAGCACCCGCTTCAAGGGCGCGGAAATCGCGGAACTGGTCAAGCGCAGCGGCACCTCGGTGCTGTTTTCGGTCGGCGACTTCCTCAACACCTATTACCCTGACCAGCTCCGTGCCGAGACGCGCGACCTGCTGCGGGAAGTGGTCGTCATCGGCGACGGCAGCAAAGGCGATCGCGACTGGGAGAGCTTCGTTGCATCAGGCGACAGCATCAGCGATGCCGAGCTTGCCGCACGCGAGGCCACTGTCGGTCCCGATGATCTCTGCGACATGCTCTTCACCTCGGGCACCACGGGTTATCCCAAGGGTGTCATGTATGGCCACCAGCAGTGCCTGCGGGCGATCGACGCCTGGGCGACGCGTGTCGGCATCCGCGAGCATGACCGCATCCTGGTCATCCCGCCGCTTTTCCACGTCTTCGGCTATCGTGCCGGGGCAATGGTGGCACTGATGCGCGGCGCCGTCTTCATGCCGCATCTCACCTACGATGCCGGCGAAATTCTCAAGCGCGTCGCCGAAGAGAAGATCAGCGTCATCCCCGGTCCGCCCGCCATCTTCCAGGGCATGCTCCAGCATCCGGGCCTGGCAAAATTCGACACCTCCAGCCTGCGTCTGGCCGTTACGGGAAGCACGACAATTCCGCCTATTCTGGTCCATCGGATGCGAACAGAACTTGGCATAGCGGGCGTGGTGACAGGCTATGGCCTGACCGAATGCGGCGGCTATGGCACGATGTGCCTGGCGACCGATCCGGATGAGGTGATTGCCAACACTGCCGGCAAGGCGGCTCCCGGCGTCGAAGTCCGTATCATGGCCGACGACGGCCATTTCCTGCCCGACGGCAAGCCCGGCGAAGTGGTGATCCGCGGCTACATCGTCATGAAGGGTTACTTCAACGATCCGGAAGCCACTGCCAGGACCATTGATCCGGAGGGGTGGCTGCACACAGGCGATATCGGCTGCTTCGACACGGATGGCAACCTGCGCATAGAGGGCCGTCTCAAGGACATGTACATCACCGGCGGCTTCAACTGCTATCCGGCCGAGATCGAGCGCATCCTGAGCCAGCACCCCGCCATCGGCATCGTTGCCGTCATCGGCGTGCCTGACGAGCGTCTCGGCGAGGTCGGCAAGGCCTATGTCGTGCTGCGCCCGGGCACCAGCGCCACCGAAAAGGACATCATCGACTGGTCGCGTGCCAACATGGCCAACTACAAGTGCCCGCGCAGCGTCGAGGTCCGATCCTCATTGCCGACCAGCCCGCAGGGCAAGGTCGTCAAGGACCTGCTCGAGGCTACGCTTACAAAATGTGCCTGAAGGGGCCTCGTTTCTTTCGTCTCGTGTGATCGCCGTGCCAGCGCCCGTCGGGACTGAGCGCGATAGGTCTGCATCAATTGGCCTTTGCGTCGAACAGACACGCCGTTCCCTTCTGATTGGTCCGCGACTATGGTGATGCCGACTTCTGGCCAGCATCAACCCGACGTGACCTCACCCCTCTCCAATCCCCGCCTCCTTGGCCTCGCGCTCTGGCTCACAGCCATGGCGGTCTTCGTCGCTCTATCGGTGGAGACGTCGCGGACGCGCATGGCGGACGAGATGGAGGTGGCGGCACGAACGTTGCACCGACTGATCTCGCAGCGCGTGGCGCAGCACGACGCGCATCTGACCACGCTGATCGCCCTGTCGAGCGGGGCCGAGCCGGCGTCCGGCGGCGCCGTGCGGCAGGTGATGGAGAGCATTTCGCGCTTCTATCCGCGCATCGCCTGGCTGTCGCTTGTCTCGCTCGACGCCGAGGCGGCGGCCGGTGGCGAGATGGGCGGAAGTCAGGGAGCAGCGACGTCCGGCAGTTCGGGAGCATCGTATCCGGCAGGCACTTCGGCCGTTCTTGTGCGCGAGGTAGTCGATGTGCCCGCGGGCGGCGGGCCCGAGTTGACGCCGCTCGCCGCGGAGATTGCCGCGCAGGTGCGCGGCAGAGCGAGCGTCTACGCCGCCGGCGCGGGGCGCTATCTCCTGGCCAAGCGCGCGCCGGCGCCGTCCGACCACGCCGTGGTGCTGATGATCGAAGCGGCCAGGCTTGTGGAGCCGGAAGAGCGACCAGGCTTTGCGCATCTCCGGATCAGCCTCGACGATGCTGCCTTGGTCGACCTCCCTGCCGATGCTTCATTCGGGCTCGGGGTTTCGTGGCTGACGCCACCGCATTTCGAGAAGGTGATCGACGGCGAGGGGCAGCGGCTGTTGCTGTCGCTCGACCGATCGCTGCCCTTGGCAGCCCTGGTGCCGCCCGGGCGGCTGCTGGGTTTTGCCGTGGTGGCGGGGCTGCTGGCGGCTGCCCTGAGCTTCGGGCTGGGGCAGAGGGCGGCGGTGAAGCGCTCCGAGCTTGTGGCGCAGGCGGCCGAGGCGCGGGCGCTGTTGCAGGAGCGAGAGACGCTTCTGGCGCATGCCTCGCGCGTCAACGCCATGGGCGAACTGGCGTCGGGCATCGCGCATGAGCTGACGCAGCCGCTGACCGCGCTGCTGAGCCGCAGCCAGGCTGCCCTTCGGCTGTCACAGGCGGACAGGCCTGACATGGCGATGATTTCGCAGGCGCTCGACGTTAATGTGCGCGAGGCCAAGCGTGCCGGCGAGATGCTGAAGCGGATGCGCGACTATGCCTCCAACAAGGCGCCTGAACGGGCGCGGCAGGACCTGAACGCCATCGTGGCCGAGGTTGTGGCGCTGACCTGCACCGACCTCGAGCGGCGCGGGGTTGCCCTGGTTCTGGAACTCGCGCAGCCGGCCCCGGAGGCGGTGGTCGACGCGATCGAGATGGAGCAGGTGCTGCACAATCTGATCCGCAACGCGGCGGAGGCGACCGGCCGCGGCGGGACAGTGAGGATTGCCACCCTGCGGGAGCAGCGCGAGGCGAAGCTTGTGGTCAGCGACGACGGGCCGGGCATCCCTGACGAGGTGCTGCCGAAGCTGTTCACGCCGTTCTTCACCACCAAGGCCGACGGCATGGGGCTGGGACTGTCGCTGTGCGCGTCGCTGGTGGAACGGGTGGATGGACGCATCGCCGCGGAAAACGGAGCGCCGCGCGGGGCGCGCTTTACGGTGACATTGCCCCTGGCAGGGGAGGCCAGGGGAGCGCGGGCGGCGGCGGGCAACGGGTCGCTGAGCGCGGAAGGCAGAGATGATGCATAAGGTCTATCTGGTCGACGACGATGAGGCGGTGCGCGAGGCGCTGGCGTTCCTGCTCTCGACCTACGGGATTACGGCGGAGACCTTCGGCGACCCGCAGACGTTCCTGGCACATGTCGACGAGAGCCGGCCGGGCGTGCTGGTGGTGGATCTGCGCATGCCGCTGGTGTCGGGCCAGCAATTGCACCAGAAGTTGCGCGAGCGCGACATCGACTGGCCGACCATCATGATCACCGGGCATGGCGACGTGGCTGCCTGCCGGCGGGCGTTCAAGTCGGGCATCCAGGATTTCCTGACCAAGCCGGTTGACGGCGAGGTGCTGGTCGATGCGCTGCAGCAGGCTTTTGCCAGCCTAGACGCTGGGCTGGAGAAGCGCGAAGCCCGGGCGCTTCTGGCCAGGCTTACAGAGCGCGAGCGCGAGGTGCTCGACATGGTGGCGCGAGGCTGGGCGAGCAAGGAAATCGCCGCGAGCCTCGAGGTCTCGGCCCGTACCATCGACGCGCACCGGGCGAAGATCGCGGAGAAGCTCGGCACCAGCGCTGTGGCCGAGCAGGTGCGGCTGGCGCTTCTCGCTTAGCGAGGCGGCGGCTCTCCGGGAAACGGTCTACGCGATCAGTGATGCACGGCGGGGTCGGCATAAGCGGGTGACTACGCCTCGCGCGGCCCAGCGCTTGCGGAAAAATGTGCCGGCATCCGAAGGCAGTAGGTAATCCTACCTAGGGCAGGTGGTGGCATCGCGGATTCTGCCCGGCGGCGGTTCGGCGTAGTTCTGGCATCGGACAAGCAAGACGCTTTCTCCCGAGCAACATCAGGACAGGAACCCAGTCATGATCAAGAGCATTTTCCTCGCCGCCGCTGCCACCGTCGCCATCTCCGGTGCTGCTTCCGCACAGGTGCTGACCGAGAAGAACATCTCGTCGAGCCTCGCCGTCGAGATCGCCCAGAACGCGGTCGCAGCCTGCGCCGCCGACAAGTACAACGTCACTGCCGCAGTGGTTGACCGCGCCGGCGTGCTGCGCGCCCTCGTTCGCGCCGACAATGCCGGCACGCACACCGTTTCGGCTGCCCAGGACAAGGCCTTCACCTCGGCCTCGTCGCGTACGCCGACCTCCAAGATGGCCGAGAACGTGCAGAAGAATCCGGGCGCTGCCGGCCTGGTCGACATTGACGGCTTCCTGGTGCTCGCCGGCGGCATGCCGATCAAGGCTGGCGACGCTGTCATCGGCGCCATCGGTGTCGGCGGCGCGCCGGGCGGCAACTTCGACGAGGCTTGCGCCGTTGTGGCCATCGAAAAGGCTGCCGACAAGCTGAAGTAAGCCTGTCCGGCACATTGCCGGCAATAACGAAGCCCCGCTTCCCATCTGGGGAGGCGGGGCCTTTTCGTGTGCTGGCGCGGGTCAGAAGCCCATGGCGAAGGTGCCGCGCAACTGGTGCGCTGCGGTACCGTCGCCGACGGCACCGGCATAGCTGACATCGATGCGGGCATTGTCCCTGACGGCAAAGCTCAGGCCGGCATCGTAGACGAAGGCATCCGACGCTAGGCTGTCGCCGAGGACGGAAAACGGTGCCGTGCCGGCAAACGCGAGGCGCGACAGCAGTGCGTCGCTGTCGGTGTGACGCCAGCCGAGCATGCCCTGCAGCGTGACGGATCGCGCGCCGGCCGGCAGTTCGGTGCCTGCCCTGATGCCGAGGGTGGAGATGGTCGCATCCTGGTCGCCGGCTGTCCCGGTCAGTGCCGCGGCGCCGCCGGTCTCGGCAAATCCGTCGCTGCCGGTCCTGACATAAGCGATGCCGGCAAACGGCTCGACAGAGGACGCGCCGAGCCCAAGGCGGTAGCCGACGTCGCCATGGACGAGGGTGGTTGTGGCGTTGTAGCCGGCGGCGAGACTGTCGGAGAAGCCGCCGAAGGCGACACGACGTTCGCTCGACAGGTCGTGCCACGCCTGGATGGCGGCAAGCTGCAGGCGAAGCGCACCAAGTTCGGCCCCGGCATAGAGGCCGGCATGCAAGGTGTCGGCGGTGCCGGTGGCGGCCCGCCCATCCCCGGAGATGCTGCTGCTGGAATAGCCGGCCATGGCGCCGAGGCGGATGCCTTCGGCGACCTCGCCGTCGAGGCCGCCGAACAGTGCCGCGGTCTTGACCTTGAAGCCATCCGTGTCGTCCACGCCTGACAATTCCGAGATATTGCCCACGCCTTCGACCCAGAAGGCACGCGATGGCTTTCCGGCCGCTGTGTCGAAGGTCTGGCGGATGCGGTTGTGCACGGCATCCTGTGCCAGTGTCGCTGATATGATGCCGGCGTTCATCAGCGAGGGGTGGATGTCGCCTGAAAGCTGGTCGAGCGCGTCGCGCGCCCCGCCGGCGGAAAGGCCAAGCAGGCCGCCGACCATCGGGTTGCCGGCCGGCAAATTGTCGAGCGCGCCGGCCACCGCCTGCTGGTTGTCGGTGATGGCGACGGTGCCGAACGCAGCACCATTGAACTGCAAGGTGAGCCAGACCTCTGTGGCGTTCCTGTAGTCGAGCGCACTGTCGAGGAAGGCAAAGTCGTCGGTGACGCCGCTGAAGGCACCTGTCAGCACTCCGGTTGTCGACAGGATCAGATACTCGTCCGACAGCGCATCCGTGCCATTGGCGATGACATGGACCGAAGATGTCGCATCGATGGAGGCAGTGCCGGCGGCGATGCGGCTGGCCGTGCCGCCAATGCCGACCTCGTAAAGCGAAGCTGCCTGAAAGGCGAAATCGCCGGCCACGTTGAAGGTTCCATCGGGCGCGACGGTGGCGCCGGAGCGGATCGTGACGTCACCGAGATCGCCGCTGCCTTCAAGCCTGGCGGTCGAAAAGACCTCGAGCGCGCCGCCGAGGCCATCGCCGATCCACAAGGTCCCGCCCACAACGTCGGTCGTTCCGGTGAAGGCCGAGCTGTCGCCAAGCAGGCGGCTTGTTCCGCTCAGATGCCTGATCGCGCCGCTGCCTGAAATGGCCGCGGCAAAATCATGGGCATCGTCGCTATGATTGAAGACGAGCGTGCCGCTGCCCGGTCCGAAAACGACTTTCGGTGCCTCGACGGTGCCGGCAGCGACGGCCGCGTCGCCCTCGGCCGCGCCGATGTTGAGCGTGCCGGTGGAGCCGCCGGCGAAGCCGATCTGGATGCCGGCAGCTGCCGTCGAGATCGTGCCGCCGTGGCTGACCGTGGCGGTACCAGCGCCATTCCAGCCCAGCATGACATATGAGCCTGACACGACGCGGGAGCCCGAGCCGGAGACGATGAGGTCGCCCACGCCGGAGGCGTTGGCTCCGACGATCACTGCTGCGCTTTGCAGCTTGCCGCCTGCCGTGAGGCTGGCCGAACCGGCCGAATTGACGCCTATCCTGATGTCGACGGTCGAGGTGAGGGCAGAGTCTGTACCATCGATGGTCAGCGTGCCCGAGGAGCCGGTCCCACTGCCCAGAAACGTACGATTGTTGGCCGTAACCTTCGCGCCGCCGGAGATATGCAATTCACCGTCGCCGGCCTGGCCGAGGATCAGGTTGGCGTTGGTGATCTGCCACAGCGTATCGGCACCCGAAATGTTGGCGATGCCGTGGCCGCTCGCCTGCTGGCCCAGGCTTGCGGAGTAGCTGCTCGCGGCTGCGCCCAGGCTGAGATTGAAGGTGCCTTCGCCGCCGTCGCCGACAACAAACCCGCCGTTGCCGGTGCTCAGCGACGAGTTCGTGCCGGTCACGTTGACCAGGCCGACGCTGCCCGCCTGCGTTGCCACCGACGCGTGCGCAGCTTCAACACTACCGCCAGCCGCGATGTTCAATGTCCCCGATCCGTAGAAGCCGACATTGAGGTCGCCGGTCGTCCAGGTGGAGCTGCCGCCCGTAACCGTCGCTTCGCCTGTCTGGCTGCTGGCTGGCGGTGCGCCGTTGGCCGACGAGTTGCCGATGATCGCCGATGTCGAAGCCAGGCTGCCGCCATTGACGATGTTGAGCGAGGCGCCGGCGACGCCGCCGATGAAGATGGAACTTGCGCTTGCCCCGGGGCTGCCGATGCTTGGGGCATTGGGCGCGCCCGGCTGGTTGACGATCACGGCTGTTCCTGCGGGAGCGCTGCCGCCCGACCAGTTGCCGCCGTTGAACCAGTCGCTGCTTTGGTCCCCTTCCCAGGTCTGGGCATGAGCAGCAGCGGCAAGGGTGCACAAGACGGTGCTGGCCATGCCGGCTAGCGGAACAGCGCGCAACAATCCGCGCATGGCCGCATTGTGGCCAGTTGTCATGATGCGCCCCCAAAAAATCGTCGTCTCAAAATGGTTTTCCGCGCGCAGAAGGCTGCCGCTCGAATGGAGTGTTCAAATATGCCGCCAGTAATCCCACCCAAAGAAAAACGTGGTCAGCGTATTACGCAAGCTGACTCCCGGCGGGGTAGCTTGCAGAAAACTTGGATGTCCCCTTTCCACTGAATAGTAAGCTTTTGCTGATGGATCAACCGGGTCAAGGCCGGTTTCTACACTTGACCACCAACCGGAATGGCCAGGAGCAGTTGCGGCATCGCCGGGGTTGGCCGCCTTCCGGAAGGTGGCACCGAAGGCCGCTTCGGGATGGTTCCAAAATCGTTGCGGTGGCGGGCGAATGCGTCTATATACGGGCCGAATTTCCCATTTTCTGGTGGTCTGACCACCGCCCGCGTGAGGGACGCGGGCGAGCGAAGAGGATATATCGCATGGCCAATACGCTGCTTATGCCCAAGGCGACCGCTGTCTGGCTGGTCGACAACACAGCGCTTTCGTTCGACCAGATCGCGCAGTTCTGCTCGCTGCACCCGCTCGAGGTGAAGGCGATCGCCGACGGCGAATCGGCCCAGGGCATCAAGGGCATGGACCCGATCATGACCGGCCAGCTGACGCGCGCCGAGATCGCCAAGGGCGAGGGCGACATCAATCATCGCCTCAAGCTGTCGGATCCCAAGGTCCGCGTGCCCGAGACCAAGCGCAAGGGCCCGCGCTACACGCCGCTGTCGAAGCGCCAGGATCGCCCGAACGCCATCTACTGGCTGGTCAAGAACCATCCGGAGCTCAAGGACGCGCAGATCTCGCGCCTCGTCGGCACCACCAAGGCGACGATCGAGCAGATCCGCGAGCGCAAGCACTGGAACATGGCGACGCTGACGCCGCTCGATCCGGTGGCGCTCGGCCTGTGCTCGCAGATCGACCTCGACATCGAAGTGCAGCGCGCCTCGCGCGGCCGCGAAGCCGCCGCCCCTGTCGGCGACACCTTGCTGCCGGCCTCGCTGACCGAGCGGTTGACGCCGGAGCAGGCCGCACCCAAGGACGAGGACAAGGAACTCGACGCCAACGCCGTGTTCGCCAAGCTCTCGGCCCTTCGCTCGAAGACGCCGGACGAGGACGAAGACGACAAGTTCTGAGGTTTTCCTCACACAAACTAAGGCCCCGCATTGCGGGGCCTTTTTCGTTTCCGGGTTGCTCCGATGTCTGCGGTCAGCAGGTCAGTCCGACAGCCGGGATGCCGGCATGTCGCGGCCGAAGCGGTGCAGGGTGAGGCCAGGTGATCGGTTCGATGCAGGGGCTGCGAAGGTGATGGCCGCCTCGACGTCCTTGTAGAAGAAGCGGTGCTCGCCTTCGGCGAACAGCCGCAGTTTCGGCTGGCCGCTGAACTGGGCGTAAAGTGCGTCGTCCTCGCGCAGGACGGTGAGTACCACGTCGGGGGCGAGTTGGTAACGGCCGACATAGGTGTCGAACAGGCTGGGATCGACGGCGGCCTCGCTGTGCCGTGGCTTGACCCTTGTCAGCGGGATCTCGCGATTGAGCAGATGCAGGCCGATGTCGCTGACGCCTGTGTTGGCGTTGGACAGGACGACGACACCTCTGCGCGAGCCGGGATGAAAGCCGATGAAGGCGCTGTAGCCGCCGGTGCCGCCATCGTGCCAGGCAATCTCGCCATTGCTGCTTTTGGTGACGATCCAGCCGAGCGCCGCCGAGGTCTCCTGTCCGCCGATGGCCCGCCGTGTCGCCAGCGTGCCGGCCAGGGCAATGATCAGCGGAGTCTTGTTCGTGCTGACCGTCACCTGCAGCAGGTCGAGCAGGTCGTTGGCGCTTGAACGCAAGGCGCCGGCGCCGGCAAAAGCGGGCATCTCCCAGTTGGGCGCAATCTCCAGCATGTCGTTGTGGCCGGTGGCCAGGCGCTTGCCGAGACGAGGCGGCAATTCGATCGCCGTGCTGCGCATGGCCAGCGGGCCGCTGATGCGGTCGTGGACGAGGGCCTCGAAGCCCTTGCCGGCGCGGTGGGCAAGAGCCTGCCCCAGCAGCGCTGAGCCCAGGTTTGAGTACTCATATTCTGTACCGATGTCGCGTGGCAGCTTGTAGCCTGACACGAAGGCATTCATTTCATCGACCGTGTAGTCGGCATAAGGATTGGTCTCATCGACCGGCTCGAAATTGTCGGGCATGCGTGGCAGGCCGGAGGTTTGCGTCGCGAGGTCAACCAGGGTGATCGCCTTGCCGCCCCGTTCAGGCACGGCGACGTTCATCGGCAAGTATTTGGCCACCGGGTCGGTCAGGGCGACTTCGCCGCGCGCTGCCATATCGGCCAGCAACAGCCCGGTAAATACCTTGGTCACCGAGCCGATCTCGAAGACGGTGTCGCCGTCGACCGGTCGCGGATCGAAACCGCCGAGGTCGCCATGGGCAATGATGCTGCGCCCGTCCGGCCCGATGGTGCCGACGACGATGCCGACACTTCGCCTTTGGACGTCGATCCGGTCGGCGAGGATGCGGCGGATCTCCGCTTCAGTGGGAAGCTCGCGCGACACAACGCTTGCCGCGGTCGTTACGCCGATGGGCCTGTCCTGCTTGCGGTCGAGATAGAGCAGCCCGCCGGTCACGGCGGCCACGGTGAAAATCACGGCGGCTGCAGTCAGCGCACCTGAAAATGCGGAGGATATCTTGAAGCGTTTCATCGAGATGCTGTCTCTGGGCGCGAGTTCGGCGCGCTTGCAAATCAAACAGCACTGTCTGGTCCCGACAGATTGCGAGAGCATTGCGGCTGCCGCGATTGGCGCGGGCCGGCGGGTCGTCGAACACGTCGCTTGCGCTTGCAGACGGCGTCGGCCGCCGCCGCCGTCACCTCGATCTCGTCGGACCAATGAATGACGTCACCACTTTCAGATGAACCCTCTTTCAACAGCTGGCTGGACAGCCGCCAAGCGCTCCGGGAAGATGAGGGCGCGAAGCATTTGCGCGTGTGGTTACGGATACCAGGGAGGCGGCCATGAGCAGCGATACCGAGCATCTGCGTCTTGCGGTGAAGATCGCCGGGGAAAGCCGGGCCAGCGGCAATCATCCCTTCGGCGCGATACTGGTCGGGCCGGAGGGCGACGTGCTGCTTTCATCCGGCAACACTTATGTGAGGGATCGCGGCGTCGGCCATGCAGAGACCAATGTGGCCCGCGCGGCCGCGCAGCAATATGATCCGGCCTTTCTCGAACGATGCACCTTGGTGACCTCGGTCGAACCGTGTTGTATGTGCGCCGGCGCCTGCTACTGGGCTGGCATCGGCACTGTGGTCTATGGGCTGAGTGAAAAGCGGTTGGCCGAGCTCACCGGAGACAATCCGGAGAACCTGACGCTCGACCTGAGCTGTCACCAGGTGTTCGCTGCCGGACGCCGCCATGTCGCGGTTCGAGGCCCATTCCCCGAGCTCGAAGACGAGATCGTCAACGACCACAAAGATTTTTGGTGACAGAACCCATCGGCCGCGGCCGAGGCGCATGGCAGGAACGTCAGCCTGAGCCAATGCGTTCGGCGAAAACGAGGCGGCATGGTGGCGAGTGTCCAGCCAAGAATGGCTTGCCTCGGCCAAGCACGCCGCGGTGTATAGTCAGCTCAGTCGGTCACGCGCGGGCTGAAATGTTCTCGCCGAACTGATGCAAGGTCAGGCTCGGCGAAGGACTGGCATCGGTTCGTGTGAAAGTGATCGCGGCCTCGACGTCCTTGTAGAAGAAGCGATGTCCTCCCTCGGGGAAGAGACGGAGCCTGGGCTGGTCGGTCAACTGAGCAAAAAGTGTGTCGCCATCGCGGGTATTGTCGAACACCATCTTCGGTGCCAGCTGATAGCGGCCGACATAACTGTCGAGCAGCTTCGGGTCGATGACGGCCTCGACCGGTTTCGGCTTCGGCTCGGAAAGCGGAATATCCCGGTTGAGCAGGTGCATGCCGATATCGTTGACGTCGGCATCGGAATTGGACAGCACGACGACGCCCGTCCTGGACGCCGGATGGAAGCCGAAGAAGCTGACGAAACCACCGGTGCCGCCGCTGTGCCAGACGATGTCGCCCGACGCGCTTTCGGTGATCATCCAGGCGAGGCCGACCTGCGTGCCATCGTTGACCGGCTTGCGCTTGACGCTCGCCGCGGCAATGGCGTCAGTGAGCGGCGACTTTTCAGTGCTCACCGCCATGGCTAGCAGGTTGAGCAGATCGTTGGCCGACGAGCGCAACGCGCCGGCACCGGCGATGGCCGGAAGATCCCAGTTGGGAACAGGCTGCAGGTCGCCATAAGGGTTGAGCGCGTTCGTTGGCTCCAGGTCGTCGGGCAGGCTCGGCAGGCTTGAGCGATGGGTGGCCAGGTCGGCAAGCGTGATCGACTTGCCGGCGCGCCCGGGCACGGTGACGCCTTCGGGCATGTATTTGGCAAGCGGGTCGTCGTGCCCGACTTCGCTACTGGCCACCATGTCGGCGAGCAGCAGGCCGATGAAGCCCTTGGTGATCGAGCCGATCTCGTAGACGGTGTTGCCGTCGACCTTGCGCGGATCGTTGGCGCCAAACTTGCCATGGGCAACGATGGTGCGGCCATGCGGACCGATCGTGCCGACGACGATGCCGACGCTTTCGCGCCTTATGTCGACACGCTCGGCAAGGATCTTGGCGATCTCCTTGTCGGCCGGGAAGGAACTGGACGACACGCTGGCCAAGGCTTTGGTCACGGCAAAAGATCCTTCGATCTGGCGGTCAAGGGAGAGCAGACCGGTCAAGAAAGCGGCGACGGACAGGATTGCCGAAGCGGCAGCCATGACGCGGGAGCGCATGAGAGGCTTTTTGCGGACTTCAACGTGCTGTTTCTCGAACTGGCATTGTCGCTTGGGAGCTGGCGCCCTTCTGACAGCCCGAGATTGCAAGAGCATTGCAGGGGGTGGCCAGCGCTGACTGCAAAAAGGACCCCGCCGGGGAGCGGAGCCTTTTTCGTTGACGCCAATGCTGGAGGTCAGAGGCTGGTCAACCGGGAATGGGGCCATTGGCAGGCAGGACGAGCGACCTGAGCACCTGCACGCCGATGTCCTCGATGCCGACTTCGGTATTGGACAGGATGACGACGCCGACCTTCGCTCTGGGGTGGAAGGCGATGAACGAGCTGAAGCCGCCGGTGCCGCCATTGTGCCAGATGACCTCGCCTGTGGCGTTGGTGGTCACGACCCAGCCAAGGGCGGTGGCCCCACCGTCGGTGATCTGTCTGCGTGTCGCGAGTGTTTTGGCAAGCGTCTTCGACAGCCGCACGGCCCGGGGCGTCTGGTGCTGGCCAAGTGTCATTTCGAGGAAGACCAGCAGGTCGTTGACCGACGAGCGCAGCGCGCCCGCGCCGGCGAGCGTGGGGAGGTCCCAGTTGGGAACGCCTGTAAGCGCGCTGTCATGTCCGCGCGCCATGCGTTTGGCGAGGTCGGGGGTGAGTGTGATCGCCGTACTGGACATGCCGAGCGGGTCGGTGATCCGCTGTCTGACCAGCGTGGCGTAGTCGACGCCGGCGCGGCGGGCGAGCGCATGGCCGAGCAGGCCGAAGCCGAGATTGGAGTATTCGTATTCGGCGCCGATCCTGCGCGGCAGGGTGTAACCCGAGAGGAAGGCGTAGAGCTGTTCGGTGGTGTAGTCGGCATAAGGATTGGCGTCATCGGCCGGCGCCAGATTGTCGGGCAGCCGCGGCAGCCCCGACATGTGGGTGGCAAGGTCGGTGAGCGAGATCGTCTTGCCGTCGCGCTGGGGAACCGTGACGCCGTCGGGCAGATATTTGGCGACGGGGTCTTTCAGGGCGACTTCGCCGCGCTCGGCCATGTCGGCAAGCAGCATGGCGGTGAACACCTTGGTGATGGATCCGATCTCGAACAGCGTGTCGCCATCGACGGGACGTGGATCGGCGATGCCGAACCTGCCATGCGACACCACGCTGCGGCCCTTGGGGCTGACGATGCCGACGACGATGCCGACGCCTTGCTTGTGTTCGTCGATACGCTCGGCAAGCAGCGCGCGAACCTTGGCGCCTGCCGGGGTGCTGCCAGCGGCATTCGCCGTCGAGGTGACCAAGGGGCGCTCGATCAGGCGGTCGAGATAGAGCAGGCCGCTCGAAAAGGCGGCGATCGTCAGGATCGCGGCGGTGGCTGTCATTACGCCCTGGAGCGCCGTCTTCTTCTTGGCTGGGCCAGTCATTTGCACATGTCTCGTAAATCATCCGGGACCGCTTGGTGGCTGGTCCGGGTTGCGAGAGCATTGCGTGTGGCGGACCGTCTCGCGGAGACGGTCCGGAACGCGCCAAAAGTCGAGCCGGCTTATGTGCTGGCGATGAATTTCAGGATGCCGGCAATGCCCGAGCCCGTGGTGCCGTCCTTGCGGTCGGACGGATGGTTGATGCCGTCCATGACCGGGACCTCGATGAAGTCGAACGGGCTGATGCCCTGAAGGACAGCGGCATTGACGCCAAACTGGTTGGGGTTCGAACGGCGCTGGTGATGGGTGTAGATGCCGCATTTCGAGCAGAAGTAGTGCTTCGCCGCCCGGGTGTTGAATTCGTAGGTGGTCAGAGCTTCCTGGCCGGCCATGACATCGACGCCGCCGAGATCGGCCGACAGTGCAACCGCGCCTCGCATCCGGCAATAGGAGCAGGTGCAGCGCCGAGCGCTGCGCAGGCCGTCCGACAGCCTGACGCGCAGGCGCACCGTGCCGCAATGGCATGCGCCGTCGATTTCTCGGATATCCATGTCCATGTGCAGTCACCTCTTCCGCCTCGTATCCCGAACCTAGCGGCATGCAGGATGGTTGGGTATGGCTGCGGGGCACAAAAGAAAAGTCCCGGCGCGTTGAACTGACCCCCGAAAGTTGGACACAACCTTCGGGGGTTTTGCATGTCCAAACACAGTGCGCGTTTCAAGCGCTCGGTTGTCGATAGCTATTTGTGCGGGGATGAAAGCTACGCGAGTGCGGCGTC